>ENA-UOJP01000369-UOJP01000369.1-human-gut-metagenome-genome-assembly--contig:-C102-NODE-369-length-92264-cov-8.239814_pt1 | contig 92264 bp, 54 predicted proteins | sample MGYA00242353_ERZ723900 | MGnify/ENA metagenome assembly ERZ723900 | reverse complement strand
CCGCCAGACGTTATCTGGCACCCTGCCCTGTGAAGCCCGGACTTTCCTCTCCTGCAGCCTTTCGGTATTGCAGCAGCGGCCATTTGTCCTACTCACAACTGTTTTAGTTTAGCACAGCGGGCGGGATTTGTCCAGTCAAAACAATCGCCCGCAGGCTGCGCCAGCGGACCATTGCATCCAACAAGCGGGCTGATGCAGGCTGGTGCAGGCGGCAAGCTCCGGTTCCCGCGGGCACATCCCCATTTTCCCTCACCGCACCATACAGGGCCGCTTGGGATCAAACTTCCATCCCGGAATCAGATACTGCATACCCGCGGCGTCGTCTCTGCCGCCCAGACAGTTGTCCAGATACAGCTGATGGGCCTTTTTCACCTGCTCCATGTCCACGTCGATGCCAAGACCCGGCTTCTTCGGAATCTCCACCCAGCCGTCCACGATCTGTAACGGCTCTTTGGTCAATCGCTCCATGCCTTCCTGCCAGATCCAGTGGGTGTCAATGGCGTTGAGCCGCCCCGGTACCGCGGCCGCGGTCTGGGAGAACATGGCCAGGGAAATGTCAAAGTGGTTGTTGGAATGGCTTCCCCACATATATCCCAGATCGTTGCACAGCTGTCCCACCCGCACAGAGCCGTTCATGGTCCAGAAATGCGGGTCCGCCAGCACGATGTCCACAGACTGCATTTCCAACGAATGGCCCAGCTGCCTCCAGTCCGTTGCGATCATATTGGTGGCTGTGGGCAGTCCGGTGGCCCTGCGGAACTCGGACATGATCTCCCGCCCCGAGTAAGCGCCCTCCCCGCCGCAGGGATCTTCGCAGTAGGTCAGAATCCCCTGCATATCCCGGCACAGCGCTACAGCCTCCTTTAAGCTCCAGCAGCCGTTGGGGTCCAGGGTGATTCTGGCGTCGGGAAATTCCTTCTTTAACGCCCGGATCGCCCTCATCTCCTCCTCGCCGTCCAGGACGCCGCCCTTCAGCTTGAAATCCTCAAACCCGTATTTCTCTTTGGCCGCCCTGGCTAACTCCACCACCGCCTCCGGGGTCATGGCCTCCTCGTGGCGCAGGCGGTACCAGGCGCAATCGCTGTCCGGTTCCGACGCGTAGGGCAGATCCGTCCGCTTGCGGTCCCCCACGAAAAACAGGTAGCCCAGCATCCGAACCCGGTCGTGGTGCTGGCCGTCCCCCAAAAGGACCGCCGCAGGCACCTCCAGGTATTTTCCCAGCAGGTCTAAAAGGGGGGCCTCGATGGCCGTCAGCACATGAACGCCGGTGCGCTGGTCAAAGGTCTGGTTTCCCCGCACGTCCTCCGCCACGCTGCGGTCCAGCCGCTCCTTCACCCGCACCAGGGTATTCTTGTACTCCCCCACGCTGGTGCCCACCACCAGATCGATGCTGTCCACAAGGGCCTTCGTGATCTTCTCTCCACCCGGAACCTCGCCCACGCCCAGAAGCCCGCTGCTGTCAGTGAGCACCACCACGTTTCTGGTAAAATAGGGCGCGTGGGCCCCGCTTAAATTCAACTCCATACAGTCTCTCCCCGCCACGGGAAAGACCTCCATCTTTGTGATTCTGGGAACCATCCGTCTATCTCCTCTCTCTGCGAACCGCCGCGCCGGGCGGCATTTTGTTTTTCAGTCCAGCCTCCCCGCCAGCGTACCGGCTTTAAGGCGTTCCATCTTCTAGCGCACCAACGCCGGCATTTTAGGGTCAAATTTCCAACCGGGAATCAGGTACTGCATGGCCGCAGCGTCGTCCCGGTCGTGACCAGGCAGCCGCCGGTACAGCCGGTTGGCCTCCTCTACCTTCTCCATATCGATCTCCACGCCCAGTCCCGGCCCCTTTGGCACTTCAAGATATCCGTCCCGAATCTGCGGCGCGTTTTTCAACAGGTTCTGGCCGTCCTGCCAGATCCAGTGAGTATCAAGGGCAGTGGGACGGCCCGGAACCGCGGCCGCCACATGGGCGAATGCCGTCAAAGTAATATCGAAATGGTTGTTGGAATGGCTTCCCCAGGTCAACCCCCACTCGTCTAAAATCTGAGCCATACGCACGCTGCCGTCAAAACCCCAGAAATGCGGGTCCGCCAGCACGATATCCACGGCGTGAAGGGCCGCGGCATGGTAGAACTGCCGCCAGTTGGTGGCAATCATGTTGGTTGCCACCGGGATATTCACCGCGTTCTTGAACTCCGCCATGATCTCCCGGCTGCTGTAGCCCGCCTCCGGGCCGCAGGGGTCCTCTGCGTAGGCCAGGACGCCCTCCATGGGCTTGCAGAGCCGGATTGCCTCCTTTAGGCTCCACGCGCCGTTGGGGTCTATGTTGATCCGGCACTCCGGGAAATGTTTCTTCAGAGCGCGGACCGTTTCCATCTCCGCCTCCCCGGAAAGCACGCCGCCCTTCAGCTTGAAGCTGCAAAATCCGTACCGCTCCTGCAAAGCCTGGGCCTGCTCCACAATCTTCCCGGGCGTTAGCATCTCCCGCCGCCGCATGGCGAACCAGCCAGCGGCATTTTCCTCGTCCAAATAGGGCAGGTCCGTCTTGGCCTTGTCGCTGACGTAAAACAGGTAGCCCAAAGTTTCCACCCGGTCCCGCTGCTTCCCCTCGCCCAACAGCTGGCAGACCGGAAGTCCCAGATACTGCCCAAGCAGGTCCAAAAGGGCGCACTCCACGGCCCACTCCGCCCGGACCACGAATTTCAGCTTGGCAATGTCCAGCCGCTGGATTCCCTCGCCCGCCTCCCCGGGCTGCGGCCCGCAGGCCCCATGGATTTTTCCAAGGATCCGGCGGTATGCCCCAACCGGCTCCCCCTCCACCAGGGGAATAAAGCTTTCAAGGGCCTGGCAGGTGTAGTCCCCGCCGTGTATTTCCCCGATGCCCCTGTGCCCGGCGCTGTCCGTGAGGATCACCAGATTCCGGGTAAAAAACGGCCCGTGGGCCCCGCTGAGGGTCATCAGCATGCTGTCCCTCCCGGCCACCGGGATCACCTGCATGGTTGTGACCACAGGGGATCCCTTAGCCATATGGTTGTCACCTTGCATACCCTGCCCTCCTAACTCTCGATGCTGGAGGTCTCGGCCCGCAGCATCCGCTCTCTGGACTCCTGGGCGAAATGACATTTCACGCAGTGGCCCGGACTGATTTCCTTAAGCTCCGGCTCCTGCTCAAAGCAGATCGGCTGGCTCATCCAGCAGCGGTTGGCGAATCGGCAGACCTGCTTGGGATTGATGGGGCTGGGCACGTCGCCCTTTAAGACGATGCGGCTCACCTTGTTGTCCACGTCTACCTTGGGGATGGCGGAGAGCAGGGCGATGGAATAGGGATGGCGCGTGTCCGCGAACAGCGTCTGCCGGTCCGCCATCTCCACAATCTGTCCCAGATACATCACGGCGATTCGGTCCGAGATGTGTTTCACCACGCTCAGATCATGGGAAATGAACAGGTAGGACAGGTTCATTTCCTTCTGTAAATCCATCAACAGATTCAGAATCTTAGCCTGAACGGATACGTCCAAGGAGGAAACCGGCTCGTCGCAGACGATAAACTTCGGGTTCATGCTCAACGCCCTGGCGATGCCCACCACCTGGCGCTTGCCGCCGTCCAGCTCGTGGGGATACTGGTCCCACATGTCCTTGGATATTCCGGTCTTTTCCGACAGCAGGGAGAGGGTGTCGTTCAACTGCCCCTTGGTCACGGTGTGGTGGATCAGATAACCCTCGGAGAGGATGCTGCGGATGGTCTTTTTCGGATTTAAGGAGGAGTAGGGGTCCTGGAACACGATCTGCATCCCCCGCCTGTACTCCAGATTTTCCTTCCGGTCCGTGCACTTAAAAATGTCCTTCCCCTCAAAAATCAGCTCCCCGGAGGTGGGCTTTTGCAGGCGCATCACCACGGTGCCCACCGTGCTCTTCCCGCAGCCGCTCTCCCCCACCAGTCCCAGGGTCTGGCCTCTGCCGATGGAAAAACTGACGTCATCCACCGCGTGCAGAACCTTTTTATCCCCTACCTGGAAATGCTTTTTCAGGTGGCGGACCTCCACCAGTGTATTGTCCTTATTTTCCATGGTCCTACCTCCCTCCCCTGGCCCAGCAGGCCACGTAATGATTGTCGTTCAGCTTTACCATGGGCGGCGGCCCCTCCATGCAGGCCTCCAGACAGTGCTCACAGCGCGGGTTAAAGCTGCACCCCTTGGGCAGATGGTAGGGATTTGCCACCTCTCCGGGGATCGCCACCAACCGCTCCTTATCGTCGTCCAGGGACGGAATCGCGCCCAGAAGCCCCTGGGTGTACGGGTGGGCCGGATTGGAGAACACCTCCCGCACTGAACCGTACTCGATAATGGCTCCGGCGTACATTACCGCCACGTTCTTGCACAGCTCACTGATAATTCCCAGATTATGGGTGATCATCAGCAGCGACGTGTCGTACTGCTGCTGGAGCTTTTTCATCAGCTCCATGATCTGCGCCTGGATGGTCACATCCAAAGCCGTGGTGGGCTCGTCCGCGATCAACAGCTCGGGATTGCAGGCCAGGGCGGCGGCGATGCCGATGCGCTGGCGCATGCCCCCGGAGAACTGGTGGGGGTAGTCCTTGATCCGCTCCCTGGCGATCCCCACCACCTCCATCAAATTCCCGGCTTCCTTTAACGCCTGGCTGTTGCTCATGCCCCGGTGGCGGCGCAACACCATGGCCACCTGCTCTCCCACCGTGAATACCGGGTTCAAGGAGGTCAACGGGTTCTGAAAGATCATGGAGATTTTGGACCCGCGGATATCCCGCAGCTCCCGCTGGGACAGTTTCGCCATATTCTGGCCGCCGAAGGTGATGGTTCCGCCCAGGATCTTAGCCGAGTGTTTTGGCAGCAGGCGCAGGATGCTGAGCGCCGTGGTGGTCTTACCGGCTCCTGCCTCCCCCACCAGCCCCAGGGACTCTCCCTTGTGGATGGTCAGGTTCAAATGGTTGATGGCCTGCTTCACCCCTGTCTCCGTGTGGAATTCCACGGTATAGTCTTTGATTTCAAGTAAAACTTCCTTGCTCTGTTCCACAAAAAATACCTCCTATCTGGACTGCTTGGGATCCAGCACGTCTCTCAGGCCGTCGCCCAGGAAATTGAATCCCAGCACCGTGATCATCAGGGCCACCCCGGGGACAATGACCATCCAGGGGTAGGCCGCCAGATACGTCCGGCCTCCCGCGATCATATTACCCCAGGACGGGTTGGGCAGCTGCACGCCCAGATACAGATAACTCAGCCCGGCCTCCGTCAGAATCACGCCGCCGAAGGTGCCGGACAGCTGAATCAAAAGAGGCGTCGTCACATTGGGCATGATCTGGGACATCATAATGTGCCAGCCGGAGCCACCCAGCGCCCTGGAGGCCTGGACAAACTCCTGGTTTCTCATGACCATCACCTGGTTTCTGGATACCTTGGCAAAACTTTTCCAGGAGGTGATGATCATTACCATGATCAGGTTGGAGATACTGGGGCCGAAGATGGCCATGATCACGATCCCCAGCGTCATGGAGGGGATCGCCATGGTAACTTCCGTTGCCCTCATCACAATATCGTCGATAATACCGCCGAAATACCCTGCGAACACGCCAAGGAGCGTGCCGATTACCGCCACGAAAAGCGTGGAGATAAACGCGATCTGCAGAGATATCTTACTTCCGATCAGAACCCGGGAAAGGATATCCCTTCCAAGCTCATCCGTACCCAGCACATAACCGCCCGTTCTGTAAGCGCCGAGCCCCTGGGGCGCGGTAAAACGCGCCGCGATATGGTTTAAATTCTCATCCATGGGCGCCAGCTGTTTGGCGAACAGGCTGACGATTACCACGGCCAGCACGATCAGAAATCCGATGACAAATTGCGGGCTGCGCAGCATCCGGCGGATCAGGATTTTCTTTTTCATACAATACACCTCTCCTGTCAGTTCAATTTCATCCGGCGGTCCACCAGGGCGTTTACAATGTCAACCACCAGGTTGACCAGCGCGAACATGGCCGCGGTGACGATCAGCGTGGACTGCGTCAACGGGTAGTCCCGGTTGGACACCGCCTTCACCAGCATGCTGCCGATGCCCGGGATAGTGAACGTGGTCTCGATGATCACCGCTCCGGCCAGCATCTGCGCCACGTCCATTCCGAAAATGGTGATGACCGGGATAATGGAATTCTTGAACGCATACTTGCAGTTCACCACAAATTTACTCATGCCCCTGGCGTAGGCGCAGGTGATATAATCCTCGTTCAGCACGTCGATCATGCCGGAGCGCCCCATCCTCACCATACCCGCGCACATCTTATAGCCCATGGCGATGGCCGGCATAATCAGGTACCGGACATCCGCCAGGCCGTTGTAGCCCATGCTGGGCAGCCAGTTGTTTTTTACGGAGCAGAACAGAAGCAGCAGCACGCAGACCCAGACCACGGACATGGACTGGCCCAGAAGCGCGAAGAGAACAGCAAAGAAATCCACCGGTCCGCCTTTGTTCACCCCTGCGATAATCCCCAGGGGGATGCTGACCAGCAGAACCATGGCGGAGCAGACCACGGCGACGCTGAGCGTGGCCGGAAGGCGTTCCATAATAACATCCAGACAGGGGCGCTCATACAGCACGGAGGTCCCCAGATCGCCCTTTAACAGGTTTCCCATGTAGATAAAGTATTGCGTGATATAAGGTTTATCCAGCCCCAGCTTGACCCGCATGAGCTCAATCTGTTCCTCCGAGGCGTAATCCGGCAGCGCCATTACGGCGGCGTCCCCGGGCGCCAGGCGCATCATCACGAACGCCAGCACAGAAACGATCCATACGACCAAAAGCAGGCACAGGATTCGTTTGACAAAAAATCGAACCATCGCTTACCTCCCATTTAAAGCCGGACTGCCACCGGTAAGCTTACCGGGTGACAGTCCACGCTTGTTCATCCGTTACTTCAGATAGCTCTCCTCCACGGCGATCTCCGTGAAGATATAGCCTCCCAGGGGATTTTCAATCAGTCCGGTAAGGCCGTTGCGGACGCAGGGAGTTCCCACGATCTGCACAATCGGTACCAGCGGTCCCTGTAAATCGTAGAGGATATCGCCCACCTGCTCCAGGGTCTTTACGCGGGTCTCCGCGTTCATATCGCCGAAGGCCTTCATGATCAGCGCGTTTAACTCCTCGTTCACGTAACCGTTGTGGTGCATGTCCTGAACCACTCTGGGAACCAGGTTCTGGGTCAGGGCGTTGCCGTCCCAGGTCGCCAGATTGACCATGAAAATGTCGTAGGTGCCGTCTGCGCGCCTGCTGTTCATGGTGGCGGTATCCACCATATCCACCTGGGTCTTGATTCCGATCTGGTTTAAGTAATCCGCCATGGCGGTCATGATGGAATCCGCGTACTCGATGTCGCTGCGGCTTAAGAGCACCAGGGTCTCCCCGTTGTAGTTGGACTTGGCCAGATACTCCTTGGCCAGCTCGGGATCGTACCCGATGGCCGGCTTATCCGGCTGATGGCCTTCCGCATGGGTGGTAAAGAAGTCGTTCATCACCGTGCCGCCGCCCATCAGGGTGCAGAACGCATCCCGGTCCACAGCGTGCATGATGGCAAAGCGCAGGTTCTGGTCGCTGGTGGGAGCCTTTCCGTCCATCTTGAACTGGAGATAGTACATGGTCTCCTTGACCTGTTCCTTCATGGTGCACTGGTCCGCCACTCCGTCCAGCATGGACCGCAGGTCCACGTTCACGTTGTCGATGAAATCGATCTCGCCGTTGATAAAGGCCGCGTTCTGGGCCGTGGGATCGGTGATGAACCAGACGTAGAGAATGTCCACGTTGGTGAAATCTCCGCCCTGCCAGTAGTCGTAGTTGCGGGCGTATTTCAAATACTGTCCATCCACCCACTCCTCCAGTTTCCAGCGTCCCGTGCCGTTTAAGGAGGGCACGGAGGAGAATAAGTTGGCCCCGTACTGCTCGATCTCCTCAGCCTTGGCAATGTAGGTGTAGGCCAGGGAGATTTCCAGGGAGAAGAAGGGCTCGCTCAAATAGAGCTTTACCGTGTGCTGGTCCACCTTCTCAGCGGACTCCAGATATTTCCAGTTCGTTGCAAACAGGGCCATCTCGTCCTTGTGCTCCGCGATATACTTCATCTGCGTGTACACGTCGTCTGCGTCGCAGTCGGAGCCGTCGAAGAACTTTACGCCCTCGGCGATGTGCAGGGTAACTTCTTTTCCGTCCTCACTCAGATCGTAGCCGGTGCAGATACAGGGCTTGCAGTTGCCGCCGTGGTCGGAGACGTAAAGAGCGTCGAATACCATCTCGGCAAAGGCGTAGTTGGGACCTGAGGTGTAGTTCCAGATGTTCAGGCTCTGCATGCCCTCCGTCCGTTGAAGATTCACCACCACCTTACCCTCGTCGTTCACATAGTGCGAAGCGCCGCCGGCCGGGGCGTTTCCCGTGTCCCCCGCAGACGTCCCCGCCGCCGCGGGCTGTGACTCCGTCTTGCCGGAGCCGCCGCAGGCCGTCAGACCGGCCATCATTCCCAGCGCAAGCGCCAATGCCAGAAGCCTTTTCGTTTTTTTCATATGTTCCTCCTTATCGCGTTAATGGTTTTAAAGCTGTACTCACAGCAGATCAAATGGTTTTATGGACAGAAATCCCTCGCAGGGATTGTGAGGCGCCAGCCTCATCTCCAGGGTGGTCAGGTTGCTCACAAAGCTGAACACAGTCTCGGTCTGTTTATCCCATTCAAGGGAGAGATCCCTGTGCCTGCAAATGCTCTGAGGCGCGTTCCCGTGATCCGAAAACACCTTCTGAATGTCCTCCAGGCTGATCTTTCCGTAAATCCCCCGCAGCAGCTTGCCGCTCCTGTGGTGGCGGATCACCGAGTTGCCCTTAAACACGTCCAGATAGGGGTAACGGGGATGTCCCGGGGACACATAGTGGTTGGCGTGAGTCAAGATGCCGTCCGACCCGTAGAGAATCCCGCAGCAGCCGCTGTCCATCTCCACATCCACCGCCTCGTTGTCCTTCTGGGCGATCAGGATATTGTTGACCGCCGCGTTGCGGCCCCCGTTCAAAGCGTCGATGGCCTCCCCCAGGTCCCTGGAATCCATCACACCCCGCAGCAGGAATTGCAGCGGAACCCCCTCCAGGTTCACGGGGGCGTTGGTGGAAAGGGAGTTGACCCCGTCGCCGATGCCGCAGGAATTGAGGCCCGACCGGGCGATAATCCCCGCCTCGCCGCAGTAGGCGATGGAGGGCCTGCCGTTTTTCTGCTCAATGATGTGGTAGATCAGGCATTCCTCCGACCAGACGAAATTGTCCCAGTTCTGGCCCACATAGGTGGCTCCGTCCACCGTGCGCTCGCCGGTGACCGCGATGGACGTACAGGCCTCCATCTCCCCCAGCGCCTTCTGGTAGCGGTTTTTCTCACCTCCGGCCAGCTTGTTCCAGCCCAGCTTCTGCAGCTCCGTCCGGCTGTTCAGGACCATCATCTCCTCAAATTTCATGCCCGCTCCGTCGGCGATGCCCTGTATCTCCTCGATGTAGTCCGGATTGTACCGTTCCACCGGCTTCACAAAACCCATGGCGATGCGGACCAGCTCTTCTTTTGTCACATCCCCCCGCTCCAGACAGGATTTCAGATTGTACTCGTAGCTCTTTCGCACCCTGTCCGGGTGGGATTTCCCGTGGTTGTATCCGATCTCATAGGGCGCGCCTCTTGAGATCACAACCGGAATCCCGCCTATCTCCTTCATCTCACACTTCTCCCTTCTAAACGATCCATGTCAGCCGCCATTTCGAAGCTCCGCAGTTTACTGCGTTGTTCACCGTCTCCCTAGATCAGCCCCGCCGCGCGCATCGCCCGCCGCATGTTCTCCAGCGTTTTTCCCTCCCCGGTGAGCAGGTTGGGCCGGTAGGGTTCTCCCACCGCCTGCCCCCGCAGCCTGGCCATATCCTTGGCCGCCACCGGGAAACTGGCTCCGTCCATGGCCAGCCGGACCGGATTCAGCTTATACTGGGCTTCCAGGGCCCCGTTTAAATCTCCTGCAACATATTTATTGTAAATGTCCGTAATCAGTTCCGGCATGAAATTGGCCGCCGTGCAGACCCCGCCCACCGCCCCGTGGCACATGGAGGCGTAGAGCAGCGTATCCTTGCCCCCGAAGATTTTAAATCCCGTGTGCCGGGTCCTGCGGATAAATTCCTCCATCTGGGTGATGTCTCCGCTGGTGTCCTTCATACCCACGATATTCGGCACTTCCTCGGCCAGGCGCTGTACCAGATTTCCCGACAGGGTGTAGCCCACCCGACCCGGGTTGTTGTACAGAAGCATGGGCGTATCCGGCACGGATTCCCCGATGGTCTTAAAATGCAGGAACAGCTCCTCCTCCGTGGGTTTTAAAAACATGGGCTGAAGCACGGAAATGCCGTCCGCCCTGCATCGCACCGCCATCTGCGCCAGCCGGACGCATTTTTTCGTGCTGATGGCCCCGATCCCAAAATACACGGGCACCCGGCCGTTTGTCTGGTCCACGATGATGTTCAGCCCGCGCTCCATCTCGCCGTCCTCCACCATGTAAAACTCGCCGTTGCTTCCAAAGGCGAGAATCCCCAGCACGCCGCCCTCGATGACAAAGTCCACATGCCGGCGCATGGCCGCCTCATCGATCCGCTCCTCCCCGTCGATGATGGTGAGAATCGGGACGATCACTCCTTTAATAAACTCTGTGTTCATATTGAATTTCCCCTTATCGGTTCCTCAGGACTTTACGGTGACATTTGACAGCTTCTCATAGAACCGCACAATACTGGAGTGGTCCTCCTTGTCGCAGCCGTCCGCCTTCACGCTCTGCATGATCTCCATCAGCTGCCCGCTGAGCGGAACCGGGGCGCTGATGGCGTGAGCCGCGTTCAGGGCGTTGGTCAGATCCTTGATGTGAAGCTCCACGCGAAAGCCCGGCTTGAAGTTTCCCGCAAGCATCATCGGCGCCTTGGCGTCCATCACCGTGGACCCCGCCAGGCCGCCCCGGATCGCCTGATATACCAGTTCCGGATCCGTGCCCGCCTTTTTCGCAAACGTCAGCGCCTCTGCCACCGCCGCGATATTGACAGCCACCACAATCTGGTTGGCCAGCTTGGCCACATTTCCCGAGCCCAGCTCCCCCACATAGACTACGGAACCGGCCATCGCCATCAGAAGATCATAGTAGCGGTCGAACAGCTCCCGCTTTCCTCCCACCATAACGGAAATGGTGCCGTCAATGGCCTTGGGCTCGCCTCCGGACACCGGGGCATCCAACATTTCAATCCCCTTTTTTGCAAGCTCTGCCCCGATGGCCTTGCTCTCCGTAGGGTCAATGGAACTCATATCGATGAGCACGGTTCCGGGTTTCGCGCCCTGTGCAACCCCGTTTTCCCCCAGAACAGCCGCCCTCACATGGGGAGAATTGGGCACCATGGTGATCACCACCTGGCAGGCTTCTGCCACCCCGGCTCCGTTGGCAGCGGTCTGCGCCCCGGCCGCGGCCAGCTCCGCCACCGCCTCCTGGTTCAAATCCGCAACAACCAGATCGTATCCGGCTTTCAACAGATTTTTCGCCATCGGTTTCCCCATAATGCCCAATCCAATGAATCCAACCCTCATTTTATTGTCCTCCTTTACAATTTTGTCTTGATTATAAAACAAGACTTTTAGGAAAACTATCGGCACAGTCCCTAAAACGACCATATTTTTATATGCAAATATAATAATCATTCAAAAAAAGAAACTGTATTGAAATTTTAGTTTCAATACAGTTTCACATCTTAAAACACTTTGGGATCATGCTTGTTATCATTTCACTTCATTTCCGCACTTTCGCCGTCCGCCCCTCCGATCTCGTATTTCTTCATATAACGCCACAGCGTGGACTTGCTGATCCCCATCTCCCGGGCCACCTCCTGACGCTTCCCCCCGTATTCCTGAAGCAGGGCGCGAATCTTCCGCTCCCGCGCATCCATGGCGCGTTCCCCGTACGCGGACCACGTCTCTCCCATGCGCTTCGCTCCGGGACCCGGGTCGGAAGCCGGCCCGGAATACAGGCTCCGCAGCGTTTCCTTCACGGAAATCTCGTCCAGGGAGCGCTTATCCGCCGTCAGGATCAGGCACTCGCAGAACGCTTCCACCTGGATTAAATTTCCATTCCAGGGATAATCCAGCAGCACCTTGTACGCGCCCTCGGTGAGCACGTGATGTCTGGCGCAGGTTTCGCAGCTTTTCCGGATGCACTGCCGGATTTTTTCGCGCAAATCCTCCCTCCGCTCCCTCAGCGGCGGAATCCGGATCACCAGTCCCTGCAGCAGGTAATACAGCTCCGCCAAAAACGCCCCGGACGCCGTCTCCCGGCCCAGGTCCCGCCCGGACGCCGCGATGATCCGCACGTCCAGCGTCCGCTTCTGGAAATCCCCCTTGCGCAGATAGCGCTTGCTGCGGATCAATTTAGCCAGCTTGTACTGGTTGTCCGGCGTCAGCGACTCAATGGATTCGATGAACAGGGTCCCCCCGTCCACAAAGGGCAGGATGCCCGATTGCCCGAAGATCAGATTTTCCTGCTGCTCCCCGGTCTGCCCCACGCAGGAAACGGACGCAAACGGCCCCTGGCTGCGCAGGCTCTGGTTGTGGATGGCCTGGGCCATAAGGCTTAACTCCGTCCCCGGCTCTCCCGTAAGAAGCACCGCCCGCTCCGAAAGCGCGAACAGGCGGGCCCGTTTGACGCAAGCCTGCATCTGCTGGGATTTCTGCAAAATATCCTCGAACTGCCCCAGGGCCACCAGCCCCTTGTGCCGGGCCCTCTCCGAGCGCTCCTTATCCGATCTCCCGGTATCCGGCCTGGGGCGGCGCTGTACGCGGCTGCAGGTCAGGATAATGCCGTCCACCTTACCCTCGATCACAATGGGGGCCAGCACCGCCAGCACGGAACTGCGGCGCACCTGCAAAAACAGGGAATAGTTGTCCCGCTTGTTCTCCACCAGATTCTGAAACATTTCCGGGTCAATGTCCCGGAATACCCGAAACAGGGAACGCCCGCGGTAGGCCGCCTCCTTCTCCCCCAAAAGCTCCTCCATAATGGGATTCATGGCTGTGATCTTTCCCTCGGAGTCCGTGCGCATCACACCGTTTAAGGAATTGTCCAAAAGCGCTTCAAACTGGGCCTCCTTGCGCTTCTCCACCCCCATGGCATAGTCCATGCGCTCCGCGATGGCCATGGCGTTGCGCATGGAGTCCTCCGTGGGCGAGAGGAACAGGGAGGGAATGCCGTACTCTGTGGCCACGCTGACCGCCGTGTCGCCTCCGATGATCAGGTCGGCCTGCTCCTGGGCCGCCTTTCTGGACGTCTGCTCCAGCTCCTCCCCGGCGGACGCGAAGTAGGTGCGCAGCTCAATGTCGTAGATCATATCAAAGAAGGACATGTCGCAGAACATGTTTTTAAATCCCACCACCGCGATCACCGGGTGCTCCTTCTTTAAAATCTGCTTCGCCTTCATGACCAGCAGGGCCATCTCCTGGGCCGTCATCACGATCTCCGCTACCGGGATATCCGTATACTGTTTGATCATGGAAGCCTGCAAACCCCTGGCGATGATCAGCGTCGCGCCCCCCGCGATGGCCTTTCTGGCCTCGATCACCGTGTCCTTGGTCTCTATGACCCGCATCTCCCCGATCTCAAATTTCTTTTCCTGTAAAATATTGTGGGCCTGGTGAAGCATCTCCTCCCGGGACACCAGCAGAACAATTTTCCCCATGATCACCCCTCCTGTCTCAAATGCCGGACGGATCCTCTCCTTCCGCCGCCAGCTTCAACCCCGCATACCGGCTGTAAGCCTCCCGTTTCGCGCAGCTGTACCCCCAGGAATCCCGAAACTCCGCCTCCCAGGCCCAACGTTTCCCCATCAGCACGTCCACCGCCTCCCGGTATTCCGGTTTCCGGTACAGGTCCTCCAGGAACTCGTCCAGGTAATCGCTGCTGCCCCACACGCTGAACCGGACGCTGTACCGGTAGCGGATCACGCCGTCCCCCTCCCGTCTGCGCCGCTTGACAACCGGGTCCGTATCCGTCCATTCCTCAATCTCCCGGATTTCCGCAAACGTCCCCTCAGGCTCCGACGGCTCCACCGCATAGCAGACCGCCCCGCGCACCTTGTACGGCTCAAATACCGCCTCGGATATGATCCCCTGTTCCAGGTCCCGGATCAGCCTGATCAGACAGTCCGGGACACTTCGCTCCATGCCGAAAAAAGTCAGCTCAAAAGAGGGCGTCCCTCCCATCATGCCACCTCCTGCCGTTATTTTTCAACCGGTTCCGGTCCAATCTTCCGGTCCGCCCTCCACCGTCGCAGCTTCTCGTTGAGCTTTCCGTAAACCCGTTCCTTAAACCATGGTTCCGTGGAGGCTTTCACCGCCTCCTCCAGGCCGAACCAGGCCACGCCGCTGTTCTCATCCGCTTTCATGGACAGCGCGTCCCCCTCCCGGGCCTCCAGCAGGTAGGTCAGGTTCAGGTGCAGGTGGGATGGCACATATTTCCCGCGTTTTTCATGTCCGTCCACGGTGAGAATTTCCAGGGAAAATATCTCCTCCGAAAGGGGCCTCACATGGATAACGCCGCTCTCCTCCCCCACCTCCCGCAGGGCCACGGCCAGCAAGTCCCGCTCCCCGTCCGCGTGTCCGCCCAGCCAGGACCAGGAATGGTAAATGTTGTGGTAGGCCATCAATACCTTGTCCCGGGCCTCATTCACCACCCAAGCCGAAGCCGTCAGGTGGGCCGTCAGGTTTTCCCTGGAGTACACGTCCTCCGCCCCTGAGAGCAGCCTTAACAGCACCTCCCGGTCCCGCTCCTCCTGTTCGTTAAAGGGCTTATATTCCCTGATCTTCTGAATCATCTCATCCACCATGGCTGCGCTTCCTCTCCGCCCCGGACCGCGTCCGAAGCTCTCGTTTCTCTTCCGTTCCAATTATTGTAACACGCCCCAAATGCCCCGTCAACGCAGACCGCTCCCCGCCTTAGCAAACGTTAGCAAACTCCCGCGCCCCCGCGCAGCTACCAAAAGGGCCTAAAAAGGGCCGGGCATTTCACAGCCGCCCGGCCCTCTTTCCATTTATTTGAATCCAATCAGCCATTTACACGGCCCCAGACCCACTTTTAAGGATTCGATCCCTATGTTTAAGCCTCAACCTCGCCGGAAGCGATCCGTTTGGTCAGCCACTCCTTGCCCTCCACCATACGTGCGATCATCATGGAAGCGATGGCGTCGCCGCTGGCGTTTAAGCAGGTTGCAGCCGGGTCAAACAGGAAGCCCAGGGTAGCGATTAATGGAAATGCTTCCGCTGGGAAGCCGAACAGGCTGACGATCAACATCTCGCCCACCAGGCCGCCGCCCGGAGCGCCGGACAGCACGAATGCACTGAGGATCGCCACCACAATAGCCATGGCGTAGGTGCCAACGCCCGTAAAGGGCTGGCCGAACACGCCGAACAGGAACGCGATTTTCACAATCGAGGACAGCACGGAACCGTCCATATGCATGGTTGCGCCCATGGGAAGCACGATGTTGCTGATGTCCTCGGGAACACCCATTTTTTTACAGGCCTCCATATTCACCGGGATGGTCGCAACGGAACTCTGTGTGGCAAACGCCGTGATGGCGGGGCTGAAAATGTTCTTCAACATGCGCTTCACGCCCACGGTTCCGCCTGCAAAGTAGGCGTAAGCCGGGAAGGCCACCGCCACGTAAACCAGGCACATGGGGTAATACACCAGCATGGAGCGGCCGTAGTCGCCGATCAGCTCGGGTCCGAACTCGCCCACCAGGTTGGCAAAGTACGCGCCCAGTCCGATGGGAGCCAGCTTCATGATCAGGCCGACGATCTTGAAAATGATGTCGTTTAAGTTGTTGAGCAGCTTACCCACCGGGCTCTCCTCGCCGCCGCAGGCGCTGACGCAGATGCCGGAAATGATCGCGAACACGATGATCGGCAGCATGTTGCTGCGGCTCATCAGGCCGGAAAAATCGTTTACGGTCAGGGAGTTTACGATCATATCCCCAACGCTGGCCGCCTCCGCCATCTCAGCGTTTGCGAACTGGATGGAGGTGTTGGCCGCCGGAGGCCAGATGTTGACCACGGTCAGCACCAACGCGGCCGCAAACAGGCCGGTTACGATAAAGGTCAGCACCAGGTTGCCCAGAATCTTGCCCAGGCGTTTCATGTTGACCATGTTTCCAACCGCTGTGGTGATGGACACAAATACCATTGGCACCACAATGGTAAACATCAGGTTCAGGAAAATATCGCCCAGCGGCTTTAATACGGTGGCCTTTTCTCCCAGGGTAACGCCCAAAAGCGCGCCCACTACAATGCCGATTACCAGAATAATCGGAAACCGATAGCTCTTCCAAATACTTTTCTTATCCATATTCGTCCCTCCATATGTATGTTTTCCTCTGTAATTTACGCCTGCGAGCGCCCCGCGGGCCACGCGATTCCCATTTCCCGCAGCCGTGGGGGCCGCACAGTTCCCCTTGCCGTAAATTTACAGTGTCTCAACCGCTTCCTTCAGCTGTTTCATCGCCTGTTCCAGCACGCTTCTGGGGCAGGCCGCATTGAGCCGCATGTATCCGGACAGGCTGCGCCCAAAGGTATAACCCTCGTTCAATCCCAGGCCGGCTTTCTCAATCATAAAGCTTCTCAGCTGCTCGTTGTCCATTCCCAGCTCACGGCAGTCCAGCCACACCAGATAGGTGGCGTCCGGAACGCTGGGTTTGATTTTGGGAATGTACTTGTCGCAGTATTCCTTGATGTAATCGAAGTTCCCGGAGATGTACTCCAGAAGCTGCTCCAGCCATTCCTCGCCTTCGTTGTAGGCCGCCTCCATTGCCACGGAGCTGAAGGCGTTGTTGCGGTGAATATCCATATTCATCCAGAACCGGTCGAATTTCTTCTTCATCTCCAGGTTCGGGAAAATGGTGGTGGACGCCTGCAGTCCCGCCAGGTTGAAGGTCTTGGTGGCCGACACGCAGGAGATCACCTTGCCCGCGATCTCCGGGGAAAGGGTGGCGGTGGGGATGTGCTTCTTGCCGTGGAAGATCAGGTCGGAATGGATCTCATCGGACACCAGCAGCACGTCGTTGGCGATACAGATATCCGCCATACGCTGCAGCTCCTCGCGGCTCCAGACAATGCCCAGCGGGTTGTGGGGGCTGCACAGCAGGAAGATTTTCACTTCCTTGGCCTTTTTCTCAAAGTCCTCGAAATCGATGTGCCACGTTCCGTTCTCCTCCACCAGCTTGTTCTCCACGACCTCCCGCTCCCAGGCCTCGGTCACGTCGTAGAACTCGGAGTAAACGGGCGTCTGGATCATCACCTTGTCGCCGGTGTGGGAAAAGATTTTCACCAGCACGGACAGGGCGGGCACCACGCCCAGGCTCCAGCTCATCAGAGAGGTGTCCACATCCCAGTTGTTGCGCCGTTTCTCCCACCCCTTTACAGCCTCAAAATAGCTGGCCGGTCTGGAAGTGTAGCCCCAGATCCCTTCCTCCGCCTTCTTTACGCAGGCATCGATAATGGGCTGGGCCGTCTTAAAGTCCATATCCGCCACCCAAAGCGGGATCACCTTGTCGGTGCCAAACTTCATCACCCGCTCGTCATACTTGGAGGCGCGGTTTCCGCTCCGGTCAATCACCTGATCAAAATCATATTTCATTTCTCATCCATCCTTTCCGCAGCCATTTTCGGCTGCCCGGTGTTTTATTCCTTATGCCATAATATATAGCAATTATCGTGCCAAATGCAAAAGCAAGGTGAAATAAATTAAAAACCACGATTTTGTGTACTTTTTCCAGTACATGAGACGGGGAATAATGTCGGGTTGTTTCAATTTAATTGGTTTAATTGGTTTAATTGGTTCGTTTTTTATTTTAATTGGTTATTATGATTTTAATTGGTCAATTATTTCAAAAAGAGAGAGCCAGGCGTCCCAGCCGCCCGGCCCTCTCTCCCGCCCGCACTCCGAGCGGGTCCATTTTTTATGCCTCTGCCTCACCGGAGGCGATGCGTTTTGCCAGCCAGTCCCGGCCTTCCACCATGCGCGTAATCATCATGGAAGCGATGGTGTCGCCGCTGGAGTTCAGGCAGGTCGCCGCCGGGTCAAACAGAAATCCCAGGGTCGCGATCAGCGGAAATGCCTCCGCCGGGAAGCCGAACAGGCTGACGATGAGCATCTCGCCCACCAGCCCACCTCCCGGCGCTCCGGAGAGCACAAACGCGCTCAGGATCGCAACCACCACGGACATAGCGTAGGTTCCCACTCCGGTGAACGGCTGCCCGAAGATACCGAACAAAAATGAAATCTTGATGATGGAGGAGAGCACGGAGCCGTCCATGTGCATAGTCGCGCCCATGGGTAATACGATATTGCTGATATCCTCCGGAACTCCGATCTTCCGGCAGGCCTCCATGTTGGCCGGAATCGCCGCCACGGAGCTCTGGGTGGCAAAGGCCGTAAGCGCCGGGCTCAGGATGTGCTTCAGCATGCGCTTCACAGCCGTCATTCCACCTGCAAAGTACGTGTAAGCCGGAAATGCGATGACCACGTACACCAGGCACATGGGGTAATAGATCACCATGGCCCGGCCGTAATCCCCGATCAGCTCCGGCCCGAACTCGCCCACCAGATTGGCGAAGTATGCGCCCAGCCCGATGGGGGCCAGCTTCATGATCACGTCCACCATTTTAAAAATGATGTCGTTCAAATTGTTTAACAGACGGCCCGCCGGGCTTTCCTCGCCACCGCAGGCGCTGACGCACACGCCGGAGAGGATGGCGAACACGATGATCGGAAGCATATTGTTGCGGCTCATCAGCCCCGAGAAATCATTTACCGTCAGGGAATTCACCAGCAAATCGCCCACGCTGGCCGCCTCCTGCATCTCTGCGTTTGCCAGCTGGATGGTGGTGTTGGCCGCGGGAGGCCAGATATTGACCACCACCAGAACCAGCGCGGCCGCAAACATTCCGGTGATGATAAAGGTGACCACCAGATTGCCCAGAATCTTCCCCAGACACTTCATATTCACCATGTTGCCCACCGCCGTGGTGATGGACACATACACCATGGGCACCACGATGGTAAACATCAGGTTCAGGAAAATATCGCCCAGCGGTTTCAGCACCGTGGCCTTCTCCCCCAGCGTCACGCCCAGCAGAGCGCCCACAATGATTCCCATCACCAGAATGATCGGAAAACGATAACTCTTCCAAATACGCTTCTTATCCATATTTTTTCCCTCCAATTCTTTTTCGTTCTCAATACGGCCCCGAAATGCCGGAGAAACCCCAGCATCCAGGCTGATCCGTTATCTGGTTAAAGCTGCGCTTCGCCCCCTTCCGTTCCGTCCTGACGCCTTAAAAGCGGCGCCTGATCTGATCGCTCCTTCTACCTTTATATAGAGCAACTTATGTGCCAAAACAAAAGGAGATTCTGAATTTTCTTCAGAACCTCCCGTTTTGCGTACCATTTCTGCTCAATTTTCTCGTTCCCGGCCAAAGCCAGGGCTATAATTGGTTGTTAACACTGCGCTAAATCCCCTGGAAAAATTGGTCTATCTGGTTATTTGCCGCTTTTTCCACAACTCCATGCCCGCCGGGGTGACCCGGCTGCCGCCTCTGCCGCGGCCGATCTTGGCCAGACCTTCCCGCTCCATCTCCTCCAGCAGGCCGCGCACCTCCTTCTGGGATAACGGAAACACCGCCTCTCTGGCTGCCGCCAGAATGGACTCCCGGCCGATCAGCCTGCCCTCCCGGGCCGCTCTGCAAAGCTGTTCCAGCACAAACCAGAATTCCATGCTACGCGTCCTCTGCCAGCCTCCGCCATCTTCCGTTTCCGCTCCCGGCCACGTCCATGCTCCGCCATCTCGAACTTCCCCGCCCTCCGCCCTCCAGGCGGCGTTGCGCCCCGATTTCTGGCGGGCGGCTCCGTGCCAGTCCGGCCCTGTCATTTCCCGTCCCCTGAGAAAGGTGGGCGGAAGGTCCTCGGGCCTTATCACTTCCTGGCCCGTATAGCTGAAATATTCCGCTACATTGTGCAGCTCCCGGATATTGCCGGGCCAGCTGTATCCGGCCAGAATCTGCTTTACCTGGGGCGAAAGGCTGAATTTTCTCTGAGTCTCCCCGGCAAACCGCTCCAGCAGCAGGAAAATATCGTTTCCACGCTCCCTGAGCGGGGGAATCAGGGCGGGCAGCGTGTTGATCCGGTAGTACAGGTCCCGCCGGAAACTGCCCTCCTCCACCTTTTTCTCCAGGGATTCGTTGGTGGCGGCGATGATGCGCACATCCACGTGGATGATCTGATTTCCGCCCACCCGCATGATCTCCCGCTCCTGGAGAACCCGCAGCAGCTTGATCTGCATGGCCTGGCTCATGCCCTCCACCTCGTCCAGAAACAGGGTTCCGGTGTGGGCAAACTCGAACAGTCCCGGCCTTCCGCCCTTTTTCGCCCCCGTAAACGCTCCCTCCTCATAGCCGAACAACTCGCTCTCCAGCAGATTCTCCGGCATGGCCGCCACATTGATGGCCACAAAGGGGCCGTCGCTGCGCTTGGAGGCGCTGTGCACCGCGTGGGCGAACAGCTCCTTTCCGGTTCCGGTCTCTCCGATCAGAAGCACCGGGGATTCCGTGAGGGCCATACGCTTTAAAATCTCCTTGGTGCGGCAGATTCCCGCGGACTGGCCCACGATGTCGTCGAAGGTGTATTTCGCCCGGTGCCCCTTGTGAAACAGCTGGCTGCGCAGCTCATTCTGCCGTTTCTCCACGTCGTTGAAGCGCTGCAGCGTGGCAAAGGCCCCGATGCACTCGCTCTGGCGCATCACCGGAATCACCGTCAGGTTTACGTTGGTCCCGCCCACATTGATCACCTGGGCCTGCTGGACGGTTCTGGTCTCCAGACATTTCCGGAATGGGATATAGGGAAATACCTCCTCCCCGCGCCGCCCCGCAATCAGGTTCGGGCTCACTCTGGTGATCTCCCGCGCCTTCTCATTGCAGGCGAAAATCTCCCCCTTTTCATTGATGCCGATCAGCCCCTCGTCCAGAATCTCCATTAGAATGTCGAAACGGCTCTCCACGCGGGTGGACCGCTCCAGCATGTGGCCGAAGCTGTAATCGTTGGTGGCCATGGACAGGAAATAAGCCTGAAACTCCCTGGTCTCCAAAAGCTCCTCAAAACCCAGGCGCAGCGCGATCTCGATCATCATGCCTGAGGTGCAGGACCGGTGGGGAAGCTTGATCACCTGCCGGATCCCCTTGGGCACGTACCGCTCCTCGTCCGGCGTCACCGCCAGGTCCACATTTTCCGCAAGCTCCGCCCCCGGATAATAGGCGATCAGCTCCAGATGATTGACGCCCAGGTGCTCCAGCTGGGTGATCCCCTCCCGTGCCATTTTCAGGGTCATGTTCACGAACAGGGCCCTGGTGCCCTTGGGAATCTCCCGCAGCTTCTGGATGGTGGACCAGCGGTAGGAAACCTCGATTCCCATGACCTGGCAGTCCGCGGGAATGTGCTGCTGCATCTCCTCCGTGGTATCAAAGGCGTCCGTGGACACCACAAACAGGTCCGCCTGCTCCAGATGCCCCATGGCGGAACCGTCCCGCACGCTGTACATGCGGACCGACACATATTTCCCAAACAGAGCCTGAATCTCATCCGCGTAAAAGCTGCCCGCCCTGGGGTCCAGCGCCACCACGGAAATCGTCTTTTTCATATCCTATACTCCTCTCAGGTATTCCCCGCAGGCCATCCCGGTAACGCGCCGCATTGGCAAACAGCCCACACAGCAGGCCCGCAGCCCAGCCCATCCGCTCACGCGCCCTCTCCGCATCTAAAAAATGCGGATCCCCCGCGCAGTCCGCCGTGACTGCAACAGGGCATCCGCCCGGCGGGCTATACGTTCAGACAGCTGCCGCCGATAAACTCCCGCAGGATCGAGTTCTTCGGTATATCCTCGCTGCTCACGCCCAGGAAATAATCCAGGAACTTGAGCAGGCGCTTTGCCTCCAGGTATTCGTCGCAGTCCTTGGGGATGCCGAAAAGCAAAGGCTCCGCGTACTGCTTCAAAATGGCCAGCTCATAGATCAGGGCCGAGTTGAACATGGCGTCCGCCTCCTCCTGGAAGGGGAAAATGTTCTCCTCCTCCCCCTTGCGCACCGAAGGCCACATGCGGATCGTCTCCCTTGCAGGGTTGCCCCTGGTCCTGGCGTCCCGGACCATGCGGCGCAGAAGCCGTCCGTCCGTGGTGGGAATCCGGTTGTGCTCGTCGATATTTAACTGAGTCAGCGCGCTGATGTAAATCTTGAACTTGCTCTCCTTGGGCAGGGCGTGGGACATCTTCTCATTGAGGCAGTGGATGCCCTCGATCACCAGAATGTCCGTGGGCCCCAGGCGCATGAAATCCCCCTTGTACTCCCGTACGCCCTTCTTGAAATTGTAATAGGGCAGCTCCACCTGCTCCCCTGCCAGAAGCTTCAGCATATCCCCGTTAAACTGCTCCAGATCCAGACATTCCAGGGCCTCGTAGTTGTAATTGCCCTGTTCGTCCCTGGGGCTGTTCACCCGGTCCACAAAGTAATTGTCCACGGAAATGGGATGAGGCTTTAAGCCGATGGCCTCCAGCTGGACGCTGAGGCGGTGGGCAAAGGTGGTCTTGCCCGAGGAGGAGGGGCCTGCAATCATCACGAATTTGACATTTCCCCGCTCCGCGATCTTTGCCGCGATATCCGCCAGCCGCTTCTCCTGCAACGCCTCCTGCACCAGAATTAACCGCTGCATCTGCCCCGAGGCGATGCGGTCGTTGAGCGCGCCCACATTTTCCAGGTCCATGCGCTTTCCCCAAAGGGAGGATTCCGTCAGGGTAGCGAAAAGCTTCTCCTGAGGCTCAAAGGCAGGAAGCTTTTTGGGGTCCGACATCTGGGGCATCATCAGCACAAAGCCGTAGTGGTAGGGAATCAGGTCAAAATACCGGATATACCCCGTATTCTGCACCATATACCCGTAATAGTAGTCCTCAAAGCCGCCGATGCTGTAGATATTCACCCGGGAAACCCGCCGGTAGTTAAACAGCCTGGCCTTGTCGTACATGCCGTGGCGGTGAAACAGCTCCACCGCGTCGTCCGTGTGAACGCTGCGCTTCATGATGGGGATCGCTTCCTCCACATACTCCCGCATCTTCGCCTTCACCTGATTTAACAGCTCAGGCGTTAGCTCAAAATCCCCGGAGGGCTCCACGAAAAATCCCTTGCCGATGGAAAAGTCCACGGACACCTTGCGCACCCGCTCTGCGCCCACCACGTCGTAAAACGCCTTCAGCATGAGCAGCGAAGCGCTGCGCTGGTACGCGCTCATGCCCGGCTTATCCCTGGCGGTGATGAAGGTCAGGTTACAGTCCCGCACGTGCTTGTGCAGCTCCTGCAGCTTGCCGTTCACCCGCACCAGCAAAATATCGTTCTCATAAAAGTGCTGATACTCCCCGGCCACCTCCAGCCAGGTTGTTCCCTCCGGGTACTCCCGCACTTCATTTCCGATTCTTACCTGCGCCATATCCATCTCCTCCAATCCAATGGACGCCTCCGTCCGCTACAGCACCACCGCCGGCCACTCCGGCAGCGCCTTCACCAGTTCCAGGTCCCGGCCGAACTGCTCCTCCAGGAATCCTGCCATATAGTCGATAAAAATATGCTCCAAGCCGTAATGGCCCGCGTCGATCACCGCCATGTTCCGGGCCACGGAGTCGATGCCCTGATGATGGCTGATATCCCCGGTCACCAGCACCTGCGCCCCTCCGGCGATGGCCCGCTCGATCTCGCTTCCGCCCGCTCCCGGACAGATGGCGGCCCTGTGAACGGGATCCGGCACCCGGTTCTGTCCGTAGACCACCACAAAGGGCAGCCCGAAGGCCTCCTTCACCCGGCGGGCCAGCTGCTCCAGCTCCATAGGCTGCTTCAGGCTGCCGATCTTGCCGATGCCGTAGGGTTTCTCTCCCATCTCCCCCATAAGCTCTAAGGGCTCGTTGTCCCGCAGGCCCAGACGCGCCGCCGCCAGATCGGCCATACAGCCGGGCGCGGAGTCAAAATTGGTGTGCATGGCAAAATAGGAGATATCCGCCTGGATCAGCCGCAGGATACGCCGGGTGATAAAATTCTGGTCATTAACCTGCTTCACCGCCTTAAAGATCAGCGGGTGGTGGGTCAACAGCATGTCGGCCTTCAATGCCACGGCCCGCTCCACCACCGTGTCCGTGGCGTCCAGTGCTATATATATGCGTTTTACCTCTTTGTCATGACGGCCGGCCAGAAGCCCCGGATTGTCCCAATCGCAGGCGCATGTCTCCGGCGCCAGCTCCCTCAGCCGCTCAATAATCTCACTGCATCTCATTCTGTGCCTCCTTGATCCACTGCAATTCCTCCGCCAGAAGGCGGCGCGCCGTCTCCTGTCCCCCGGTGGCCGGTCCCTCCGCCGCGTTTAAACGGTCGAGAATCCCCTCCACCCGTTTTTTTTCGCTCTGCAAATATTCCTTTAACACCGGGTTTTTGTCCCGGATCAGGCAGGCCCCGTAACGGTACAGCGCCTCGCTGCCGTACTCCATGGATCCGCGGCCCACTTCCATAACGGTATAATATTTCCCCTCATCCTTTACCATGTTCTCCCCCAGGATGCAAAACCCCTCCTGAGACAAAAAATGCCGGACCTTCTGCAGCTCCGACTGAGGGGAGAGAATCAGGCGTCTGAGACTGTCCCACATATGGCGTCCCTCGTCCAGGATGCGGATCATCAGCTCGCCGCCCATTCCGGCGATCACCACCGTGTCCGCCTCCCCCGGCGAAAGCGCTTTAAGCCCGTCCGAGAGCCTGGTTTCAATCCGCTCCCGGCATCCGGGGGACAGCCTGTCCACATGGGCCCTGGCCCGCTCCAGAGGACCGGGGCGCACGTCCATGGCCAGCGCCCGGTCCGCGATCCCGGTCTGCACCAGGTAGATGGGGATGTAACCGTGGTCCGTGCCCACGTCCGCCACCCGGCTTCCCGGCTCCACCAGAGCGGCCACCGCAGCCAGGCGCGCGGATAATTTCACTGTCTTTTCCGTCGTATCATTGGTTTTTCTATTCATCCAGATAATCCTTTAACTTTTTACTTCTGCTGGGGTGGCGCAGCTTGCGCAGCGCCTTGGCCTCGATCTGCCGGATCCGCTCCCGGGTGACGTTAAACTCCCGTCCCACCTCCTCCAGGGTCCGCGGACGGCCGTCGTCCAGGCCGAACCGCAGGCGCAGCACCTTCTGCTCCCGCTCGGTCAGTGTGGTCAAAACCTCCATCAGCTGCTCGTGCAGCAGCGTGTAGGTGGCCGCGTCCTGGGGTACGGTGACGTTGTCGTCCTGAATAAAATCCCCCAGATGGCTGTCCTCCTCCTCGCCGATGGGCGTTTCCAGGGAAACCGGCTCCTGGGACATTTTGAGAATCTCGGAAACCCGCTCCACGGTCATATCCGCCCGGGCCGCGATCTCCTCGGTGGTGGGCTCTCTCCCCAGCTCCTGAAGCAGCTGACGGGAGGTGCGCACCAGGCGGTTGATATTCTCCACCATGTGCACCGGTATGCGGATGGTCCTGGCCTGGTCCGCGATGGAGCGGGTGATGGCCTGCCGGATCCACCAGGTGGCGTAGGTGCTGAATTTATAGCCCTTGCGGTAGTCGAACTTCTCCACCGCCTTGATTAATCCCAGGTTTCCCTCCTGGATCAGGTCCAGAAACTGCATACCTCTGCCCACATAGCGCTTGGCGATGCTCACCACCAGGCGCAGGTTCGACTCCGCCAGGCGCTTGGCCGCCTCCCGGTCGCCTTCCTCCATCTGCCTGGCCAGCCGTATCTCCGCCTCCATGTCCAACAGCGGAATCTTGCCGATCTCCTTTAAATACATGCGGACCGGATCCTGCAGGCTTATGCCCTCTGGCACCGAGAGGTCGATGTGCTCCACATCGATCTCCTCTTCCTCCTCCAGCTCTTCCTCCAGGAAAAGGTCCGGATCCAGATCGTCCTTTCCGTCCACCCGGAGCACGTCCACACTGTTCTGATCCAGAAATTCAAATATCCGGTCAAGCTGGTCCGCGTCCGGAGGCGGCGTGCCTAAAAAGTCCATGATTTCCTGGTACTCCAGCACATTTTTCTTTTTCTTTGCCTCCGCCAGCAACCCTGCCAGCTTTTCCTCGAGTCCAACGGTTTTTTCGTCCATAACGGTCCACCCCTCTTTGCCAAAATGCACTTCAACGGCTTTGGCCCTGGCCCCAAATACAGTCTAGTCCAGGGTGATTCGCAGTTGCTTTAACGCCGCCTGCTGCCGGATAATCTCCTGCAGTCCGGCAATGTCCTTCGCATTTTTGCTGGCCGTGTCCAGGCTGTTCTTGCGCACCTTGTACACGGTCTCCGAAAACGCCTTCTTTTGTTCCTCATTACTCAGTGAGTCGCTCAGGCTTGCATTGAACAGCGCCGCAACTTCCTTGTACTGGTCCTCATCGTTGATGTACCGGCTGAGTATGGCAGCCGGATTTAAGGTTCCCGCTGCGTGGCCCCGAAATACTTCATCCGCCACCTGGTGGTATAAATCCTCCACAAAATCATCCGCCGTTATGATTCCGTCGATCTTGTCAAACAATTCCGGGTTCTCGATCAGCCAGGTGAGGAGCAGCCGCTGTGATTTGCGGATTCCGTCCTCCTTGGCCGGGCGTTTTTCCCGTTTCGCCCCGGTCCCTCGGGCGCCGTAGCCCTCCTGGGAGTCCGGCGGCCCTCCGCTCTCCTGGGCGTATCCGCCCTGCGCGTTCCCGGCGGACTGGCCCCGCGAGGCCGCCTCCCCCCTCTCGGAGTAGGCGCCGGCCTGCCGGTTGGACCGGCCTGCGGCCTGCTTTGAGTAGCTCTCCCCCGCCTTTAAGCCCATGGTCATACCCAGCCGGTTCACCAGCTGGCGCAGCTCCTCGTAGGGGATCATATGTTCCCTGGATACGGCCTGGATATAGTTGTCCCGCTCCAGGGGTTCCCCAAAGCGCAGCAGCATCTTGGCCGTCTCCAGATAAAATTTCGTCTTCTGCTCCGGGTCCTCCAGCTGGTAGTCCTTCTTCAGCACGTCCACCTCGAACATAAAGCTGTTCCTGGCCTCCCCGATGCGCTCCCTGAAGGCCTCCGCGCCCATGTTCTTGATGAACTCGTCCGGGTCCTTGTAGGGGCGCATGTTCAGCACCTTGATGGACATGCCCACCTCCTTCAGAATGGGGATGGCCCGCAGGGCCGCCTTGACCCCCGCCCCGTCGCTGTCGTAGGTCAGAATCACCTGATCCGTGTAGCGCTTGAGCACATTGGCGTGCTGGACCGTGAAGGCGGTTCCCAGGGAGGCCACCGCGTTGGTGAATCCGGCCTGGTGGAGGGAGATCACGTCCAGATACCCCTCGCAGATCAGAAAAAACTTCTCCCGGGACGTCCTGGCGTAGTTCAGCCCGTAGAGATTGCGGCTCTTGTCGAAAAGTTTGGTCTCGGGGGAGTTTAAATATTTCGGCTCCCCGTCCCCCATCACCCGGCCGCCGAAGCCGATGACCCGGTTGTTCACATCCATGATGGGGAACATCACACGGTTCCAGAACTTGTCCCGTCCGCCCCGCTCCTCCACGGTCACCAGCCCGGTTTCCTTTAAGAAGGAATCCTCATATCCCTTCTCCTTCAGATACCGGTACAGGTCGTCGCTGGTCTTGTTGGCGTACCCCAGGCCGAAATGGCGGATCGTCTCGTCCTTCAGGCCCCGCTTGTCGTGAAGGTACTGATATCCCAGCTGCCCCTGAGGCTGCTTCAGCTGATAGTAAAAATAGTTGGCCGCCAGCTTGTTGGCCTCCAACAGCCTGGCCTTAAAATCCGCCTGCTCCCTGGCCTCCTTGCTGTACTCCATCTTGGGCAGGTTCACCCCCGCCCGGTCCGCCAGGGACTGAAGCGCCTCGGGGAAGGTATAATTCTCGTATTCCATCAGAAATGTGATCACATTTCCCCCGGCCCCGCAGCCGAAGCAGTAATACATCTGCTTGCCCGGGGACACGGAAAAACTCGGAGACTTCTCATTGTGAAAGGGGCACAGTCCGAAATAGCTGGCCCCTTTCTTTTGAAGCTTCACATATCCCGAAATCACATCCACGATGTCATTCTTCATTCTCACTTCTTCAATGACTTCATCCGGATAGTACATGAAAAGTTCTCCCTCCTGGCTGCCGCAGGCCGCGCGCCGGGCCTGCGGTTCCTTATGTTAAAATGCAACGGGCCGCGCAATGAAAATTCCCGCCTCACAGGATCCATGAAGGCGGGCAAAATTCACAGAACATTCCACCGCTGCGGCACGAACAGATCCTCAAACAGATCGATGGCATAGATATCGCTCATCCCGGCGATGTAATCGCATACCACCCGGCTCTTCTTCTCGCCCCGCTCCTCCATCAGGAAGAGATACTCCTGGGGAAGCCGTTCCACGTGCTTTAAATAGTAGTCGTAGAGGGAGGCGATCATCTGCTGGGCCTTGCCCTCCTCGGCCTTTGGAATGTCGTTCTTGTACACGTTCTCAAACATCCAGCGCCGCAGCCCCTGCATGGCTTCCTCCATGCCCGGGGACATCTTGATCTCCGGTTTTCCGAGGCTGTTGAGGATGATGTCGTGGATCATGGTGTTGAGCCGCTCCCGCACGCTGTGCCCCAGTATATCGGTGTAAACCGCCGGCAGCTGCTCCTCCACGAACATCCTGGCGCGGATGGCGTCGTCGATGTCGTGGTTGATGTAGGCGATCTTGTCGGAAAGCCGCACAATGGCGCCCTCCAAAGTATTGGGATGCCCGGCGGTCCGGTGGTTTAAAATCCCGTCCCGCACCTCCCAGGTCAGGTTCAGCCCTTTTCCGCCCTTCTCCAGCAGTTCCACCACCCGCACACTCTGCTCGTAGTGGGCGAAACCGTCCTCACAGATCTGGTTTAAGATAAACTCGCCGGAGTGGCCGAAGGGCGTATGCCCCAGATCATGGCCCAGGGCGATGGCCTCGGTCAGGCTCTCGTTCAGGCAGAGGGACTTGGCAATGGTCCGGGCGATCTGGCTGACCTCCAGAGTGTGGGTCAGGCGGGTCCGGTAGTGGTCGCCCTCGGGGGCCAGAAACACCTGGGTCTTGTGCTTCAGGCGGCGGAACGCCTTGCAGTGCAGAATCCGGTCCCGGTCCCGCTGGTACTCCGGCCGGATATCGCACAGCTCTTCCGGCCTGTCCCTGCCCCGCGAGCGGGCGGAAAATGAAGCGTACGGGCTTAAATACTGTTCCTCAAGGGCTTCCATCGATTCGCGAATGTTCATCCACCACTCCCCCTATCTCTATTATATTGCCTATTCCCCTATTTTACTACAAAAAATTATATCTGCCTAGAGAAATGCCCCGGATTTTCAGAAAATTTTATAAATAGAGCGATAGTTGGTTGCATTCTATTCATGACTCACAAAATATATGCCTTTTGTACCCTTTTTTGCCTCGTAAAGCATGTTGTCCGCCCGCAGCAGCAGCCGGTTCACATCCTGGACGGAGGCCACGCGGCCGCAGGCGATGCCGATGGAACAGGAGATGCCGTCCCGCTCGTCGATGAGTTCTCCCGAAACATGCCGGCGCAGTGTCCCCAGGAAATACTCCCGGCGCTCCAGCTCCCCGTATATCCTCCGGGCCAGCTCCTCCAGCTCCTCCTTTTTCGCATTGGGCGCGCAGATGACAAATTCATCCCCGCCGAAGCGCACCACAGCCCCGGACTGTCCGCAGACCGATTCAAACACCCCGGCGATCTCCCGCAGCACCGCGTCCCCCACCTGATGGCCAAAGCGGTCGTTGCAGTTTTTAAAGTTGTCCAGGTCTATGTAGAGCAGGCCCATCTGCCTTCCCCCGTGGGCCAGCAGCCCCCGCAGCCTGCGGTAAAAGCCCTCCCGGTTGAGGATGCCGGTCAGCTGGTCCGTGGTGGCCGCACGCCGCAGCTCCTCCTGCACCCGCCTCAGCTCAGCGTCCTTCTCGCTGCGGCAGATCACGCTGTTGAGCTGGTAAAACAGCATCTCAAAGACGTCCAGCTGCTCCTCGCCGATGACATAGTTCCCGGCCCCGTCGACGTTGCTGTCCCGCATATAAATCACCGCAAACACCGCGCATTCCAGACGGTTGTTGTTGAAAAACGGAATCCCGGCGATGGAGCACAGCCGGTCCTCGTCAAACAGCTCCGTCACCTCCCGGTACTGCCCGAAATGGCCGGTAAAACGGGATATGGCAAATCCCTTCTGCCGCATCTCAAAGAACCGGCAGAGCGCCTGACGCTCCCGCTCCCCAACGGCGCAGTCCAGGTCGCTGTAGAACACGTCTCCGGCTCCTTTTGCCGGAAAACGCACAATCAAAAGCCCGTCAAGGCTGAAATACCGCTCAAACAGGCCGACCATCAGTTCCAGCCGGTCCCGCCTTCCAATGTCGTCCACGTTGCTCAGTATCCGGATCCAGCTGGACACAAAACGCCGGTTGTTCCTCTGCTCCCGGTACCGGCACTCCTTCTCCCAGCTTCTGACCATCCGCTCGATCTCCCGCTCCACGGCCTCCACGGTTTCGTTCTCCGGCGTTCCCGCCAGGTTCAGAGCCGCAGGGATAAGGGAATCTCCGCTTCCGGCCGGAAGCCGCCGATCCCGCTCCTCCTCCCGGCAGATGCGCCTCCGCTCGGCCTCTGCCTCCTCCATCCGCCCGGTGCGCACAAACAGCTCCAGCCGGTCCCGGCGGTACAGCCCGCCGCAGATCCGCTGGTCCGGCCTGGCCGCCCCGATCTGTTCCTCTGCGGCCTCCATGCAGTCCAGCGCCCGCTGGTAGTCCCGCCCCAGCATGGCATTTAAACCCATGGCGTAGTGGTACAGAAACAGGTCCCCGCAGACGCTGGCCCGTGCGCTGCCAAAGCGCGGCAGGACGCAGCCGTCCACATGCTCCAGGAACTGTCCGGCCCGGCTTAAGTAAACCCTGGCGCTGGTGGTGTTGCGCTCGTACATGGAGCAAAGCGCCATCAGGCTGTAGAACTGGGACAGGTCGCAGAACCGCTGTCCGTAGATTCCCAGCCGCCCCATGATGCCCATGGACCGCTCAAAATAGTCCAGAGCTGCGGCAAACCGCTCCTGGGCCAGGGCGTTCAACCCCATATAATAAAAGGTTCCCGCCGCCTCCCGCACCGCAGCGCCGCCCAGGCGGCAGTAGAGCTGCAGCGCGGCCGCATAGGCGTTTCCGGCTGTTTGGTACTCCCGCATCATGGTGTAATTGAAGCCCACTCCGTTGTAAACCCTGCCCAGCTCCAGGCTGTCGGTTCCCCTCATAGCCTCAAAGCATCTGAGGTGATAGCGGTTGGACACATGGTAACGCCCGCTGTTGGCCGCGATCATCACGTTCCGGCAGTAAGCCTTATCCACCAACACCTCGTTCCCCACGGACTTGGCCCAGGCCAGAGCCTGTCCGAAATCCGGCAGCGCGGTCTCATCGTCCAGGAAGCGCAGCGCGCCCTCCACATCGTTGTCGCTCCCGTAGATCCGCATATAGGCCAGATGATTGTAAAATCCCAGCCGCTCCGCCCGCCGCAGAAATTCCTCCTCCACCGCCACGTCGGCCAATGGAAAATTCATGCGGTTCCAGCCTCCCATGCGAATCTCCGTCTGCAGCATCCTGACCCGGAAATCCCACATCTCCCCTGTATCGTCCTCCTCCAGCCTGATCCGCCCCAGGCATTCCCGGGCCTGCCCCATACGTCCCGAACGCATGTAGGCCAGTGCCGAAAGATAGTTCCGGTGCCGCTCGGACTGCTCCCCGCCGATATTGCCGAACAGCTGGCACAGCGACAGCGCCCTGGGATAATTCCCCTGGCAGATCATCACATAGACGTAGAGCACCAACACCTGCATCCGGTACTCCCCGGGGATCATGCTGTTCTCAACGTTCAGCCTCCGGTTCACAACGTCCAGATAATGCTCCGCCTGCCCCAGATCCAGCATTCCGGTCAGATTGCGCAGGCGTTGGATGACGTCCTCCATGTTCTCCCCGGACAGACGGATTCCCTCACGGACCGGCTTCTGATACCGTTTGAGGAAGCTTCCGAACTCCAGAAGCTGGCCCCATCTTCCGGCCGCCTCCAGCCACTCCTCCCAGTCCTCCCGGAGGTAGGACGCCGCGTTCTCCAGGGCGTCGTAGAGGATCACCATATGAACCATATGGCGGTCCGCGGTCTCCATCAGTTCCCGGACCAAACGCATGGCCGGCCCTCCGGCCCGCTGGAAGCTGTTCAGGATCAGGACAAAGGGGCGCTGCCGCGAGCACCAGACTGTCAGGTCGAAAAGCGCCTGCTCCATGCGCCTCTGCTCAAACCCGATCTCGTCCAGAATCATGTCCTCCCGGCGCTCGGCCCTCCCGGTTTTCAGATAAGTCCTGAAAATTTCCCGGTGGCTGCTGTAAACGCCGCACTGCTCAAACACCTGCTCCAGGGCCTGGCCGTCCAGCTCTCCCAGATAATCGCCCAGTACCCCCATAAATGGCATGAACGGCTCCTGAATATTTTCCTGTCCGTATTCGCAGAAAAATATTTTTGGTCCGTTCATCTGTCTCTCAAATTTCTTGATTTCTCGGTCGGTAATCTCAATATCGTCGTAGAGCCGTATCACCAGACATCTGGCCCGTTCCATATCTCCGGCCAGCTCCGCAATACGCTCTACCGCCTGCTCAACGCGATAATCCATCCTCACTCCTGCTCTCTGAATTCATTTGCACAGCCGCTCGTAAACGGCTGTCCAAGCCTTGCGTATATGCTATTATAGCGTAAACCCCGGACAGCTTCAATAGGAGGGCGGGGATTATTTCTCCGAATTTCATGCGGACCGTTACTGTACACTCCGTTCCCAGTAACACGTCTCGCAGGATATTGCCTGCGATCAGTAACTGCGGACCGCCTTTGCAGCCCTGTCCCGGGCGGCCCGTTGCATCCAAAAAGGAACCCGGCCCGGCCTAAGCCCAGTCAGGTTCCCTGCTTAATTCTCAATCTTTTTGGCAAATACCAGCACCCTGCCGTTGTCGATGGGCCGGTAGCAGGTGGAGAGGGTGAGAATCCTGTCCTCCGTCTCCGCCTTCACCCCGGTGTCGTACAGACTGTGCAGCGCCAGATACTCTAAAAATTTTTCCCACTGCTCCGGCTCCTCGGGGTCCCTCTCAATCATCTGGAAAATGTCCCGGTTCTCCTGCTCCGAAAGGCTGGAAAACAGCACCGCAAATATCTGATAATCCCCGCCGTTCTCATGGTCGAACCGGACAATGGGGTGCTCCTCAAAATACTCCCGCTCCTGATAAAACCGCAGGCAGCTGAACATCTTGGTATTGCGTGTGTTGTGCCCGTAGACGATCAGATTGTCCGAGGGCTTTTCAATGTCGCAGCGCATGTCCAGAAAGGGCGTGCCGTTGCCGTGGTAGGATCGGTCAAAGGCGTGGGTCAGGTAAAACATCCCGCCCTCCTCGTCCGTCTGCATCACCGGATAACTCAAAGGGGTGTCCTTGATGCTGATATAACCCACGCACTGGGGGTTCAGAGCCCGCAGCGCGTCCAGATCCACTCCCCCCGCCTCATCCCGATTCCGCTTTGCCTCCTTTGGCATGCGGTAAGCCTGCCGCCAGATCTCGTCGAAGGCCTTCTCCTCCCGGTACAGCGAAACTGCATCCGCCGCCGCGATCACAAGACACACGAAAATCACCGCAAGGCAAATCCTGCGTATCCATTTTCTCACCATCTACTTCACCCGGATGTCCTGAATATTGACGAAAAAGTCATCGTAGCGGGTGATCCGGTAGCCGGACAGGTCTGCGGACACGGCCAGAAACTGCTTTGGCCGGGCCAAAGGAATCACAGGCACCTGGCGTCCGGCCGCATCCGCGGCCTTCTTCCAGGCGGCGGTCAGAGCCTTCTCGCTGTATGCGGTGTTAAGCTCCCCCAGCGCCTCGTTCAGCTCATTGCTGTTGCACGCCGTGGGCAGACCCTGCATATCCTCCGCCAGACCGTCCCAGGCCGACGGATAGTCCCAGCCGCCTGTGCCGGACAGAATCAGGTCGAAGTCCTGCAGCATATACACCTGTTGCAGATAGGCCGCCTGGTCCAGCAGCTCGATGTCCACATCAAACCCAATGTCCTTTAAATCGCTCTTTACGGCCTTGGCCAGAGCTTCCTGGTTTTTGCTTCCGGCCAACACCGGGAGTCTTAGGCGGCCTTTTAAACTGCCGTACTTCCCGCCGGCCTCCTCCATCAGTTTCTTCGCTTCCTCCTTGTTCAAAGCCATGTTCACGCTGCCCGCGTAGATACTGTCCTCAGGTCCGATGGCCTCGGCCTTTACCATGTACGCGGAGAGATTCCCTCCCGCGAACCGGTCCCGGTCAATGGATAGGGCGATGGCGCGGCGGACCGCCGGGATATAGAGCTGCCGGTTGTTCCGGTTCAGGGCCATATAATAAAGGCCCGCCCCCGGCTTTTCATAGATTGTAAATTGCTTTGCAGAGAAAAAACGGTCGAACAGCGCGGACTCGGCGGAAAAAAATGCTGCGTCGATCCTCTGTTCATCGATGACCGCTCCCATCTCATAAGTGCCGTAGGTGACGAACTCCACGGCTTTAATATCGCGGATTTTACCGCGGTAGAATTCATTTGCCTCCAGGCGGATTCCGCTGCCGTCCCGGATCCGGACCTTCTGATAAGCGCCGGTCCCCGTGCCGTCCATGGACAACTGCTGTAAAACAGGCAGGAAACCGCTGGTCAGGTTCTCCGGCCGCTCCTGGATTTTCGTCTCCAGAATCCTCAGATTGTCCGGGGAAGGGGTTTCAAAGGCCAGCTCCACCGTCAGTTCATCCGTCACCCGGATCCCCTCCGGCAGTTCGCCCGCTCCCTCCCGAAACGCTCTCACGCCCTGGATATTCCCGTAAGGGCCGCCGCCCTCCTCCTCCGTGACGCACATGGCTGCAATGGAAAATGCCGCGTCCCGGGCGGTCAGAGCCTGCCCGTCGCTGAACCGGACATTTTTCTTCAGCTGGATGGTACATGTGGCGCCGTCCTCAGCCATCCGGACCTGCCGTGCCAGCACCGGTTCCAGCTTCCCATCCACGTTTTTGCGCATCAGGGGTTCAAAGATCACCGCGCTGACCGCTCTGTCTCCTGCGGAGCTGGCGTAGGCGGGATTGATCACACCGGTGGCGTCGTTGGTATAGACCCGCAGCACCTGCCTGCGCTCCTCATCCTTTTGCACCGCGTTCTCCCTGCCCTCCTGCACCATGGCCAGGCCCGTCTGATCCCGGAATATTCCGGAGAAAATCCGCGAGGGGCCCATGACGAAGAACAGTACCGCCGCCAGGACAACCGCGGCCGCAGCGATGGCTGCGGCGTACGGCTTTTTACGGACGGAGGCGGCAAAAGCCGCCATCCGTTCTTTTAACTGATTGTTTTTCATGCTCAATTCCTCTGTTTTTTATTCCTCGTCCTCTTTTTTGCGCTTTGTCAGCAGGAGAACGACTCCGGCGATTGCTGCGATTCCCAGGGCTGTCAGGCCTGCCGGCACCACGCCGGTCTTGGGGATCACAAACAGCGGCGGCACGTCCTCCGGATTCTCTCCGTTAACGATTGCCTGAATGATCTTAGGCACGTTGGGCACCCCGCCTCCACCGCCGCCTCCGGAAGGTCTGTGGTCGGGCGTGGGTTCCTTCTCCTTCTCAGGCGCCGTAAGTCCGGCATCCTGATCCAGATCGTCCTTGATCTTACGCATGTCGATGGTCCATCCGGGTTCTTCCGGTATCTTGCCGTCGTAGATGGTAAATTCCGCCGACACGCCCGCCCGGTACACACCGTAAGCCGGCATACCGCTCACAGCTCCCACCGGTGAAAGCCGGCTGTTGCCGTCATCCGCCGGATCGTAGATTCCAGCCACCGTAAGCTCTGCGCCCTCCGGCAGGGAACCGTTCTCAAGCAGCTCCGGGAACTGTTGATCCATGGACTGTTTGGCCAGATCCATAAACGCGTTGGCCGGAATCACATTGCTGTCCAGCGCTCCGTTTTTCGATCCGCCTATTCCGGTCCATTTCCAGGTCTCCACGCCGTCCGGCTGGTAGACCTGTACCCGATAGCGGTACACCTGGTTCATGGCGCTGTCCGGACTCATATCTGCAATCGGAACCCGGAACTGGTAATGTCCGTCCTCATCCGTATATCGCAGGCTTACTCCGTCCAGATCGCTGTAGGGTTCCCAGGTTCCTTTGCGGACCACAGTTCCCGTTACCCGAATCTTAGTCGTTCCTGCCGCCGTCACATCCGTTCCACCCGTGAGCCATGCGTTTCCGGACGCCTTTATGGTGCTGTAGGCTACATCCGGCGTTGCCACCGCGTTGGAGGCTGTCGCCGTGCCCGGCTCCATATCCGCCAGCTCGTAGGTATAGTAAGTCTCTTCTCCCTCAGGATTGTAGCGGAACAGTATAACGGCCGCTCCCTTCACTCCTCTCTCATCTTTGTCCTGGATGCCGTTTCCGTTAGCATCCTCCCAGACGTAATCTCCGATTGTTACGCGGTTCTCAAATGCCAGCACTCCGGCATCCCGCAGTATGTGGCGTTTCGAGCGCACCTGCTCCGGCACATCGCCGTCCTGACGCAGGTGGTATCTGCCGTCGTAAGCGTTGACATCCTCATCCATCTTCTCCATCAGCGCAAAGCTGTCGCTGACGCCCAGGCTGCCGCGGCCCACTCCGTACCGCTCCATGTTGCCGTTCTCGTAGTCGTATCCGGTCAGGAGACCCACGTCGGAGTCATTGTCGTCATTGGCTCCCGCCGTCTGTACCTTTAAGTCGGTAAAGCTCAGCCCCGCCGCCTTCTCCACCAGGATCCGGTAACGGTACGGCTCAGGCTGGACAAACGTCTCTCTGGTCCTGCCCGGCTTCACCGGCTGCTCCTCGTCGAACAGAGGAAGCGCCGGGAAGGTATAATAGCCATCTTTGTCCGTGCGGACGCTGACCGTCTCTACATAGACCTCCTGACTCTGACTGCGCTTCTCTTCGATCTCCACGGACAGTTTCTCAAGCGCCTCCTTCTCAAGGCTGATCTGCCGCTTCAGGGCGCTGATATCCAGCTCGGAGCTTTCCATCTTTGCAAGCAGCTCCCGGATCTCGTTTCCGATCTCCCAAATCTGCTCGTTGAGCTTCAGGTACGTTGCTTCGGCCTCGTTTTTCTCTTTCTCGTAACCGGCCGTCTCCGCTTCCAGCGCCGCGATCTCGCTGTTGATCTCCTCGAGCTCTTCCGGCGTGTGATCCTGCTTCAGCTCCTCCTTCAGGTCCTTGATCGACTTCTGACGCACGTCGATTAAAACTTCCAGACGCGCTTTGCGGCCTTCCACATTCGCCCGTTCGCGCTCATAGCCGCCCTGCTTCTCATACTTCTCATCCAGCAGAGCCTGATCGGCCGCTTTGGCGTTCTCCGCGTTCCCAAGGCGGGTCTGCAGGCTGCTCAGCCCGTTAACCGCGCCAGTCTGCTGTCGGATCAGTTCCTCCAGCTCCTTCTTCAGTTCTTCGATCCGCTTCTCTTCCAGCTTCACGTCCTCTAAGAACCGTTCTTCCGCCTCCAGGGTGCGCGGCAGTATATACGGTCCGCTGATCCAGTAGGCTTCCCCGGTCTCGTCCTCCCACGGCCGGTACTCATCCGGGTTATAGGTAAACAGATCCACATAGGTTCCGTCCGGAATCATTGTCCCGGTGCGGCTGTAATCCGTATCCTTATCCCCGATGTAGTCCGCTTCCGATTTGGACGCATAGTCCACGTCGCCGATCCGGTACTGCAAGGTGACGCGCACATCCTCGATTCCCTTGTCGCCGTTCTTGCGGATTCCGTCGTAGTCCGCCTTTCCGTTCACCATCTGCGCATCGTTCCACACGATACCGTCCACAGAGCCCTTGGCGTAAGGCGTAAGGCCCGCGTCCACATGTTCGATGGTCCTCTGGGCGTCATAGTCGTAATAAACGTCGCCCAGCCTGATGGTGTGCAGGTTGGCATCCGGCAGTCCGTCCTCATTGGTTTCCGCCTTCTCATAAGGCAGATACATACTTGCGGTCATGGGATCCTTCCCATCAAATACATCCGTCTCCAGATTCAGCCACTGTCCCGGCTCCCTTCTGGCGTACAGCCAGCTGTTGCCCGACAGATCGCTGTCGATCTCCTCCAGATCCTTCTTCCCGCTGATCTCCTTGTGCATCGACGTCACGGTGTATCCCTTCGGCAGATCCGGTATCTCTACGCGGTAACCCACCAGGTAATACTGCCGGTCGCCTTCCACACCGGTTTCCAGCACAGGTTTCAGTTTGAACTGCCATTCGCCGCCGGCCGTGGTCAATGTGGTATCTACCGGTTTGGCCTGAGACGGAGTCGCCTCCGACAAAGCCACCGCCACAGGCGTTGCTTCCGTCGGCGTGGCAACCTTTGGCTCGTCCACAAACTTCAGATCCCCGTCCTCTTTCTTCAGGGGCAGCCATCCCTGGCCTTCCACCCATCCGTATGCGTACAGGTTCACCCTTACATTCTCAATTCCGGCGTAGCCGTCCTTGCGGATTCCGTCGTACTCAGCGTAGGTGCCGTCCGGCAGCTCATCCCGGTCCGTGTCATCATCCCACACAATACCGGACAGCATGGTGTTGTCAATGGACACCAGGCCAAAATCAATCAGTCTCTGATCCTGGTAATGGAGCACCTGGCCCGACTTGTTGGTCACGACCTGAACCTTGCCGCTGTTATCCTGCGGAATGGCTGCGGTAAACTCCTTGGTCCATCCGTTGTAGCGGCCGTCATTCTCATAACGTCCGGCCAAAGGATCGCCGGAGATCGTCTTGGACATCTTGTAAATCTTCTTGCCCGTGCCGTTCTCAACCGGCGGGATTGCGTAGAAAACATACTGTTTGCCCGGGATCATGTACTTAAACTCATAGGTTCCCACAAAGGGCGCCAGTATTGCCTCCAACTGCTCCTCAGACAGCGTCTCACCGTCTCCCGGCAGATCCGGATAGCGGGTGGGATACTTCTTGTTCAGCACCTCGTAATCCGCTCTCAGTCTGGAGAGTTCGGACTCCGTGCCGCCCGCGTTTCGTATTTCCTCGTCCGCCTCTTTCAGCAGCCGGTACTCTTCTTTCAGGATTTCCATGGTACGGGTGGTGTTGTACCCCGGCAGCGGCCGTACAATCAGCGGCCTGCCGTGCATATCCAGCGCGGGCACCACATTACCCTGCTCGTCCATTTCCTGTCCCTTGATGCATGCGATTATCGTCACGCCTTCTTCCAGCTTCGCTCCATCCCCATCCTCGTAGGCATAGCGGAAGCCGGACTCAGCGTAGGGGTTAGTCTGGTGATCATCATGAGGATTCTCCACGCTGTCGTAATAACCGTCGTAACCGTGTTCTGACAGCTCGTCCTCTTTCTCATCCAGCCAGGCCACGCCGCCGTAGCGGACCGGAAGGCCCACGCCCACGTCGTAGCTCACCCGTTTCTCATCCTTGATCCCACTGGCCGCGTGAATCACATCCGCGGTTACGAAGGTCAGGTTTTTGGCGGTAAAGCTTCCCACACCACCGGCCTGCCCGCTGGGAGACCAGGTCTCGCCGGGCTCCACCACTGCCATGGTGATGAGATCTCCGTCGTTTCCGATCTCCCAGGTGGTGAGACCGTACTCGTTGTATTCCACTGGCATGGTAAATCTCAGCCGGTACTCCCCGTCCTTGATGTTCGGGAAAATGTAGTAGCCCTGGTTGCCGTAGTTGTCCGACTTGGTGATGCAGCTCAACGGGCCGTAAGGCGTTGTACTGGTAGCTCCGGAAGCGTCCAGCAGGCGTTCTCCCTGATCGTTCAGCTTGTAATACAGGGGTCTGCCGAACTCATCCAAACCGCCATCCGGCTCAAGCTCCACCGCTTCACCGTCGTAGTTGCAGGGCTGTCCAAGACCGTTTAACAGTTCCACTTTCACGCCGTTGATTCCGGGATCAGGCTTTAAGACGTCTCCGTCCTTGCCCCAATCCGGCACGTACATGATATTTCCGTACTCGTCCACCTCTTTGACCCGCTTTGGAAGCTTCCGGTCAAAGTCCGTGCCCGTCTCCGGCACCTCGTAAGCAACTTCATCCTGTTTACCGTTGATATTGGTATCCAGCCACACATAGTCGCCGATCTGGGTGCGGTCCACCGGGTTGTGCACATAGACCTCCAGCACAGCGGATTCCGACGTATACACATCCTTGGCGGTTCCCACAAAGCTGTTTCCGGCCTTGTAGCGTCCGATCTGGGTCTTCAGCGCATCGTCCGACACGGCGCTTCTGTCCGCCGAGTAAACCGGCAGGTTAAGCGGCGTCTCCACCTTAAAGGACAGCCAGAAATCGGAGGATGCGTACATCCTGTACAGCTCGTTCTTTGTGCCCTCCCAGTTGTTAAAGGTCACGGCGATGGCGCGCATTTCTTTGCGGATTTCCTCGTACTGAGCCTGGGTCATGCCGCTGCTTTCCCGGTATTCCTTCAGTTCCGCCAGGGTCACATGGTGTTTCTTCACATTCGCTTCTTCCAGTCCGTTTACGGTCCAGTTCAGCTCCTGCTCTTCATCCAGGGCGGTCAGTCCCAGCGCCTGGAAGAAGTTGTCCACGTTGTCCTTGATGCGGCTTCTGTCCTTCACGGAATACATGGCCTCCAGTCCGGCCGGCTTCAGCTCTGTGATTGCTCCGTTCTCATCTCTGGTCACATCCACCGGTCCCACCCAGATCTTGTAAGTATCCTCGGGGAACGTGATGATTCCATCCTCTCCGGCCTCGCCCTGCGGGTCGGCGTTGCTGGTAGCGTTGAGCTCAAAGTTCTCCTCATCCAGCTCCAGCCACGGGTTCCACTTGGAACCTCTTGCAGGCGCGTTCCACGTTCCTCCGGACTCGGTTCCCGTGATCTTCGTATCTCCCTCGTATGGCAGGATATCGTAGAAGATCGGGTTCACCTTCATGCCGGCCGCGGCATCGCCGGGCGTAAATGTCTGGCTGTTTCTCATATTCAGCCTGTACCTGTAATATTCTCCCTCCAGCACGGGAACGGGTTTGCCGTTGGTAGTCGAAACCTCGCCCGGCTCCAGCACCGTCGTTACCGCCTTGAACTTCGGGAAGGACATTACGGTGTCAAATGAAATAATATCGTTCTTGATCTCCAGCAGGGTATCGGAGGAGGAATCGTCCTCGTCATAGTTCTTGCCGTCCTTCACCTGATGGGATCCCACATCCTGAGCCTCGTCGTCCCCTGCGATCCACTTCACCCATTTGGGCTGTCCCACATCGTCCGTGGCGTAACCGTAGGTCACCTTATTCTCGCCCTTAGCCAGCGGGTCTGCTTCATTGGTGGTGGTAACGCGGGCCATATACTGAATCACAATGCTGTCGCCCGGCATCAGTCTGCCTTTGAAGAAGAATTTCAGCAGCTTTTCATTTCCTATCTGTTTAAGGGGTTGGATGTCCTTCGTATCTAACGTCACGTCTGTAAAGTCCGAAGGCTCTGTTTCAGTGGTAAAATGTCCGTTCTTGTCGTAATCCCGATGCACCACCTTAAAGGTCCAGTATAAAGGCTCCGTCTCACTGTAAGAACTCTTCCGCTGGTATGCCGGATTCAGCGGCATGGATAAATCGTCCGTCACCTCGTCATATGGCACGTAGGTCAGCGTGTTGGGATTGATCGTCAACAGCGGCGGCACCCGGATCACAATGGTCGGGTTGACGAAAATATCTTCCCGGTCCTCGGAATCCGTGTACTTCTCCAGTCGTTCGTTTTCAATGTTGTCCAGCGTGCAGATGTAGGAAACCACCTTACTGCTGTCCTTTAGTTTGATCTGGTCTTTCCATTTATAATGGCATTCATCCTGAGGCAGCGGTTCTCCATCGGCCGCCCGCTGGATATACTCCAGATACTTACCCTCGATCTTCATCTCGCCCACCGGCGTGTACAGCACCAGGATCATGCCGGACCGTGCGAACAGCTCTGGGTACGGCACCTTGGAACTTCCCTCCACCCGCTTGTCGTTGCTCACCAGGCGGCAGTATTTGCCGTCGCTGTAATTCACGTAGATGTCGGTGTAGTTGGCCGTGTAGCTGTCGCTCTTGATGGCCTGGCCGTCGGTACCGTAAGCCCCCAGGCGCATGGTGATCAGACCTCCGTTGGTGGGCACGTCGTCCCGCTCTGCTTCGCTGGGCGACGCCTCTTTGGGCGTGGCCGCGTCAGGCTCTGCCTCGCTAGGCGACGCCGTTGCAAAATACTGGTAATGGTTGGGATAGTGGCCGTTGTTCATGCCCGTTCCCTTGTTCTCCAGCTCATGGGCATCCTGTTTGCCTTCCTCGTCGTAGTCCACATCCACATCCAGACGGAAGCCCGCCGGAATGGGGTATTTCTCCGGATTCTCCGAGGTCACCATCCACATAATCTGGTTGATGTCGTCCCGGATATCCTTGGACACCGTGATGGACTGCTGTTCCCGCAGGGTTGCGCCGTCCGGATACTGCCCGTCCTTTGCTTCCAGGCGGTGCCAGATCAGGGGCTTCTCCTCATCGCCGTCGTAACGGGCTTCGATGTCGAATTCATCCTCAATGGTCTGGCGAATATCCTTGCTCTCGCTGCGCAGCGTATAGTAAACCTGTATCCGAAGCTTTTCTTCCAGCAGCTTCTGATATGCCTCTTTCTCTTCCTTCGTGTTGCCGCAGAGCTCGCTGAGCGGCACATACCAGCGTCCGGTCTTAACCTCGGTTACCGTGGTGGTCACCTTGTAAGCGTCGTACTGCTTGTAGTTTTCCGCCGTCAGATCCGGCCGGTTGATATCGCGGCCCACGCCGTATAACGGCAGGTTGGCGATGGTATAGATCTCTCCCACCGCTCCGCGCACCAGGCTTGTTTCCGCCAGGTACATGGCAATGTCGTCGGTGGATCTGTAAGCCGGGTCCTGGGCCTTTCCGTTACGGTTTTCCATGGGCCGGCTGGTGCTGACTCTTCCGTAGCCCATGGGGCTTACGACCTTCAGCCCTGCCGCCGTGTCGTAGGCGTAGCGGTCCTTGCCTTCCTTTTCTTTCTGGTTCCAGTTGCCGCCGTACACCTTCTCAATGGACACGCCCTTCACATCCGTCACCGAAGTGGGCACTGGAAGCTTCCCGCCGTCCTTGATCACAACCTTTTCGTCCGTATTCTTACCGGCCGTCCCGCTGTAGTAGGACACAGCGTCCTTCTTCTGGTCGCCGAACCAGGGCTTTCCGCCCGCTTCGTAATGCACGCCCTTGTAATCCTTAAGCTTCCCATAATTTCCATCCAGGCAGTCCAGGTTCACAAACACCCGGTTGTAGAAGCTATCCGTGCTCATTCCGTCCTTGTCGTAGTTTTCCGCCTTGTTCACATCGGGGATATCCGACACGCGGGTCCGGATTTTCAGCGTAAATTTGCCGCCGTTCTCCAGATAACCCGCAGGCCGTTTTCCGTTTCCGATGCTCTCGTAAGCGGACTGCCGGTCGCCGAAGGCGGCCTGGTCTGCCGGAGGAATCACAGTGATGCTGATGAACTTGCGGTTGTCCCGCTCGTCCTTCTTGGGCTTGGGCGTATTGTCGATAATGGTCCATCCCTTGGCTCTGGCCTCGTTGAGGTCCAGAAGTTCATCGGGCTTCCCATCGCTGTCATACGTCTGGATGCAGATGCCCGGGTCCTCCTCGGTGCCCTCGTCGTAGGCCAGCACCCATGGCAGGTAATCGGAGAATATAAAGGCTCCGTGAGCCACGTCTCCGCTCTCCGCCAGCTTGCGCCTGCGCACCTCAAGCTGATCCTCATACTCCCGTAAATCCGAGGCCGAGGGCTTTTTATCCTTGCTTCCCTCCGCGGTCAGATCCTGAATCTTCTGTCGGTTACCGGACTCATCGATCAGATACTCGTTGGGCTGGTCCAGACGGGCAAAGGCCCCGGGATCCTGTTCCCCTGTAACAGAAGAGTCCGCTTCGCCGTGCATAGGCGAATCCACATGTTTGTTCATCACCGTCACGCCGTACCACACTCTTCCGCCGTATCCGAAGGTCACGCCCTCCTTCAGCAGAATATTGGGATTCTCCGTGTAGTCGTCAAGGCATGCCGCCTCAATATCCTCCACTCCGTCAGCATTGGTACAGCCGTCGGTTCTCACCAGCTTTCCGTCTTCGTCGATCTTGTATTCATGTACATCGCGGCCCTTGTAATCCGGCGATCCGTTGTTGTCCCCCAGGCCGGCCTCGGTGACGCTGAGCGCCACCCGCTTATCCAGCATGATATTGGGGTTCTTCACGTAAATCTTCGTGGTGTTGGCCACAAACCGGTCGCCCATCATCAGGTCGCCCTGCATCGTGTAGCCGCTTCCGCTGCCGTTTACATCCAGGCGGTCGTAGGTCACGTTCAGAGGCGCCCGCAGTCCGCCCTTCATGGCGTTCGTCAGGGTCAGATCGCTCTGTTTTCTGATATTTTCGGGCGAGTAGTCCTCAATGTCCACAACGTTACCAGCGCCGTCCGCGCCTGTCTCCGCCCCCCGGATCATATCGCCCAGGAGTCTGCGGTCCTTAATACGGCCGTCCGGTCCCGTACTGTCCAGCCGGGTGTCGTCAAAGGCATGATAGTGCCCGTTGTAGCAGCCATACCAGTTGCAGTATTTCCCGTCCATGTAGTAGCCGCTGTACTCCTGGCCCACGCTGAACGGATTAAACATCAACTTCATGGACAGGCCGTTGTCCTCCTCCACGCTCCGGTCGTCGGTCAGGAACCTAAAGCCCCGCACCAGACTGGAGGCAAAGCTGCGGTTCTGCTGCCAGCGATTCAGCATGATGTTGGAATCTTCCGCTCCCCGTTTTGCCCAGGCGGCTTCCTGGCTTACGCCGTCCAGATTCACCCGGTCCTCGGGTGCCTCCACCGCCATCACCTTTACATTGATGTCCAGACTCTGGTTCCAGTCCAGGCGCGGTGCGTTTAGCACCTCCACCACGTCACCATGGTTTTGGGGATCAGTAAGCGAATTGTAGTCCAGCCCCTCTGCGTTGGCCGCCACCGGTACGACGCGCACCATATAACGGCGTGCCTCCTCAATGTAGCTGACGGAAACCCGGTAATGGTCCTTGGTCACATTGGTTCCGGAGGTTATCTCCCGATTGGCTGTTCCGTCCTGAAGCGTGCTTACATTGCGCACCGTCAAGTCAAAGTCCGCCTGACCGTTAGCCCAGGCATCCCGCTCCTCTTTGGGCACGCTGGGTCCGGGCCAGGGTTTCCCCTGCTCGTCCACCGGCACGATACCTTCCGGCAGCAGCGTGGACAGCACAGGCAGCGGGTATTTGGCTCCGCTCTTGGTTACCTGCCCATCCCCCGTAATCCAACCGCCTCCGATGTCGTCAAAGGACGGCGAAGTCTGATAATAGCTGGTTCCGTTATATGCTTCAAATGGGTTGATAAAGCTCAAATAATTGCCTGTAACCGGATCCTGATAGTGCACCGTACCGGCACTGCTGGCACCATTGTTCTGTACGTTTCTGCCCGCTGTGATATTCTTCATCACAACCTGGTTCTCCGCGAACAGACTGATCTTAAAGGGTTCTTCCATATTCTGGTAGAACTCATCCAGCTTCTTCTCGTCCTCAATGGCATGGCCCGGTTCTCCGGCCCGTTCGTCCGCAACCTCGCTCCAGTGGCGCACCACCGGCACAAGCAGTCTGGCCTGGCTGCCGCTGACCGCCGTATACACGGTGTCTCTGCCGCTGCCCTCCACAGCGTTATAGTCGGTAACCGCTGCCGGAATCCCCCCGTCTGCCGCCGAATACATGGCACAGAACAGGTTTCGTCCGTTTGCGTAGGCCGTGAACGCCGGGAACATCCAGAAGTTGCTGGTGCTGACACCCCAGTAGCCGATCTTGGCCTGGTAAACCTTGTTCATTCCGTAAATCTGCTGGTAGTTGTTGCGGTCCAGCCATCCTGTCACAAGATAGGAGGTGTTGCCATTATTGGTATTCGGGTAAGCTCCGTTCTGGCGCACCGTCAGATCACCGCTGCGGTGGGACTCGTCGTAAATCTGACAGTAATCGGAATCCGGCTGCATCTCGCCGTCCTTCACATAGATCCCGTCGTCCCACGGCTCTGTATAAACCATGTCGTAAAACCGCTCGCTGTCCGGCTGGGCGTAGACCACGGACTTTAAGTCCACCGTGATCTGATATCCCTTGTCCTTCTGTGTCAAATTGTCCGTAATATTGCGGCCCCACCAGCCGTTAAGCGGCTGTTTCACCGTGATTCTCACCACCCAGGGCAGATCTTCCCTGCCGTAGGTCTCCATAGTGTTGTTGTAGTAATCGTCCGCCAGCACCGGATCCGCTGCTGTTTTTGCCGCCGGATAATAGTCCGTGCCCACGATATCCCACGGACGCTGGATCACCTCGGCAGTCACATACTGATCGGCGATGGCTTCCGGAGCCAGATAACCGTCGTCGCTGGCCGGAGCGCCGCCGTAAAATGCTTTCAGATCCGGCGTACCGTCCTCGTTCAGATTCGGCATCACGCCCAGGGGCAGCACATAGGTGAACGTCACGCCGTCCAGCGCCCAATCACCGTAGTTGATCGCGCTGAGCCGGGCAGTGTACTCATCCCCGTACTGGATCCCAGGAGTGTAAACTCTGAGCTTTTCATCTGCGAAATAGACAGAGCGTCCCTGCATGCTTTCCAGGGCGCTTCCCGTCAGTCTGGTGTCGTACTGGTCATAATCCCCGTTGATATCGCCGGCATAATAGCGTTCCGTCACGAAACGGGTGGCGGTGTACAGCCAAGGCATCCGCAGATGGAGGGAATCCTCCGCCCAGAGAATGTTTTCCTTCAGTCCCACACCGGCGTCCTCATCCGTCACAGGAAGCCAGTCTCCGACATCGCCCGTCTCGTCCCAGTGCATACTGGTCTCCACGCCCTTATTCACATACTCCCCGGCCTCCGGTTTAACGCCCGCAGGCGCCACCTGGCCGTAGGTGCGGTCCTTGGCCAGCATACTGTACCAGTCGCGGCCATAGGTCAGCTCCGTCACCCGATCCGGCTGGTTTCCGACCAGCGGCGCGCCCACCAGCACCTGCTGGCGGCTGCGGCTGTCCAGATCGCCGTCAAAAAACTTGCTGTTGTCTCCGGCATCCATGCTGGTGTAGCTGCTGACCTTGGAGCCCGGGATCACAGTCTTACTCTGATCCAGGAACTCATAGCGCTGCTGTCCCGTGCTGTCCGGGTAAAGCCGGTCGCTGCCGTCGGCGTTCTTCACCGTCTCGTAAACAGTTGTTCCGTTCTTCACCACCGGCGTCAGGGCCGCCTTACGGCCGGTCCGGCTGCCGGTAAAGCCCACGTCGTGGATCAGATTGCTCATATCCATCAGCTTGTCGCCAGTCTTATCCACCGCCGGGTCGAATGTGTTCAGCCCGTAATAATAGTAGTTGTAATTCATGCTGTGGCTGTATTCGCCAAACCGCGGCAAATACGCCACCCTCCCGCCGGTTCTCGCATCCTCCGACTGGTAGGTCGTCACCGGCAGCCCTTCCCGCTTGGCAGTGGTTCGGTACACAATCTCGATCTTTTCTCCCGGCGCCAGCGCGGTGCGAAGCTTCTGATCCTTGAAGGTGTAGGTGTAGACAAAGTACCTTGTATCCGCAGCTCTGGTCCTGTCGGGATCTGCGTCGTTGGGCGCGATCTCCGCATCCACTTTGTTGAGCAGCGTCCGGTCGTAGGACTGCATACCGCCGATATCCCCCGCGGTCATGGCGTAAACCGTGATCTGGGGAGGCTCGTAATCCGTTCCCATAGTCTTTAAGGTTCCGTCCGCGTTCCACCACCGGATCTGAATGGGTCCGTTGTTCCAGTCGCTTATGACGACCTCCCTCACGTTTCCATCCACCGCTGACTCGCCTCCTGCCGGAAGCATCCGCGGGTCAATGTCCACGAACTGGGCCGGCACCTTGTCGATGATAACCGGCTGGTAGATCTCGCCCGTGCCCAGCACATCTTCCTTTGCCGCCAGGCCAGGCGCAGCTCCGGCAGGCTTCGCAGGATCCTCCATCCAGTGGTAGGGGTTGTCTCCCTGCTCCGTTCCGTCGTACTGGATGCGCAGGACGCCGGAGGAATCCCGGCTTACCGGCTGCTTTTGCGCTCTGCCGATGTTCTCGGCCGTGATCCGGCTCCATAGCTCCTGTCCCGGGCGGTAACCGTCCATGGGCGTTGCATCGGAAGCCGTGGCTTTCTCCACCGACTCATAGGTTTCCGCGTTCAGGTTCACGTTGGCCATCCGGCGGAGCACCGGGTAGGTCACGGAGGTTCCGATCCCATACCGGTAAGTATTTTTCTCAATCTCCGTGGACTGGTCGTCCGCGGTGGAAGTGCTGGCGATGCCGTTAGCGTCCTTATACTCCTGTTCCATCTCATCCGCCGTCTTGCCCTCGCTCCCCTCGGTCGTCTCTCCTGGCTGGGGCGTGGTATAGTTGTCGGCCATGGAACTGTCGCGGTACCACTCCTGGGTCACCTGCACCGTATAGTTGTAGCTGTAGTCCTTTTGCGCCTTACCGGGTTTGATATCCGCCCAGCGGCTGATTCCGTAAAGCTTCACGGCCGGCAGCGTCAGATAATCGTCCACTTCATCCGCCTTGGCGCTGTCCGAGGCGGACAGTGCCGCGTACTCCAGCCTGAATCTCGCCACATCCCGCGGATCCAGAAGCTGGTAAGTGCCGTCGCTCTCCCGGTAATAGGACCAACCGTCCGAGTTGTAGCCAGCCCGCTTGGGATATACCTTGCGGTAGCCGTTTCTGGCCCATCGGTCAGCATTGGGACGGGAGGGATCATAGGGCACGTTTAACCCGTTCAAATCTGCCCGGATCTGCCCCGACTCATTCAAGTCGCTGCGCAGCTGGACGTACATGGTGGCCATCATATTCCGGTCGCCGCCATAGCTGGTCTGGTTGTAGGACAGCTCGTCCTCGTCCGGCATCCGGTTCAGGTAGAAACCCTGAAGCTTTCGTACATCGCCGGTCTCACCGGTGCTGTAAGTATTTCCGGTGATAAAGTCCACAGTCAGATCCATGTATGCCAGATCCTTGTGTACCTCGTTGCGGATCATACCCTCGCTGCCCTGCTTTGCCGCCTGGGGCTCGCCGATCGTCAGCACCGCCTCCTTGCTGTCCACATGGTCCTCCATGGAAACCGCCACGTCGGGCGGCATCTGTTCCGTGTAAATGTGCATTCCGCCGGACAGCACCTGGGCGTGGACGCCGTTCACCATGGTTTCCGTATCGCCCTCGAATGTGTCCTCCGCTCCCGCCTGCACCCGCTTGTAGATCACGGTGTCCTTATTGCCGATCTGTTCCTGTCTGGCCTCATCCGCTCCCAGATGGGCTGCAGGCGAAGCCGTGGTGTGCAGAGCGCCGGCCTGGTAGCTGTTGCCGTCCGGATCTGTCAGGGTAATGTGATTGTAAACCTGCTCCGTAAAGCTGCCCGCCTGGCTCTGGGGATTGGCGCTGGTAAAGTAGAACGGCTCATAGCCGTGAGCTTCCAGTCCCCCCACCGCCACAAGGGATTCCGCGATGAAATTCCCCTTCATGTTGCTGCCGCCGTTGTTGTCCGGGTCCTCCACCTCCAAAACCACCAGCAGGCGGATGCCCTTGTTTACCGGGATGTCCCCGTTAATCTTCCAGACGATGCTTCTGACCACGTCCTCCGCTTCCGGGGTCCCGCTTCTGGCAGATCGGAAAAAGCGGGCGAAAATATTGGGTTTCTCCATCTCCATGCCGCTGTACAAATCCTTTAGCTCCTGATCGGCCGGAACACTGTAATACCCGCCGCCGTCCATAGGTTGTCTCGGATCGTAAGCTTCAATATCCTCCAGCTCGATGGACTTATATCCGTCCACGCCTCCATCCGGATCGGTGATCGCCAGGGGCTGAGTGGCGATCAGACTGTTGTTCCCGTCCGTGATAGGTTTGCCGTCGGCCTCCAAAATCTCATTGCCGTCGGCGTCCAGATAGTGTCCGTTGGCATCCACCCGCTTGCCCTCGCCCAGAGGATAATTGGCCGGCATATAGGTCCAGCGGGCGATTCTGGTCCCCTCGGGTGCCTCAAAGCGCAGCACTGGATTGTTCCAGGTGATGCTCTCGCGCATCTCCCCGCTCTCTGTGGGATACTCGTCCTTGTCGTTGACCGCAGTCACGTAATAGGAGATGCGGTCCCCAGGCACCAGGTGTTCCATGTCTGCCAGATCCCGGGGCGGATTCTTCATGCCGTCCGGATCGGCCTTTCCATAATCGTTGCCGTTGTAGTTCATTCCCAGAGGCCGGTTGTTAAAGGCATCCCCGTTCTCCGGCAGCGGCGTCAGATCCGGAACCTGGATAATCTGTCCGGCGTTGGACGCGGTGGCCAGATTGTTCTTGTAGGGCAGCCGGTTCACCGACAGGTTGATCTTGGCCGCACGGTTTACAAAGCGCAGCTTCTTATAGTTATCAATATCCCAGAAACGGTTATTGTTGACGACGCTGTTCACGCCCGCCATGTGCAGGCGCAGACCGATGCGGTTGGTGATAATCTTGGACAGCACCAGCGGGTCCGTATCAACGGTGGGCCGGCTGTTCAGATCCCATTCCTTCTCCCGGGTGGAATCGTGCGCCTCTCCCGCCGCATATTTGCGGTCGGCAAATATACCCTCGAACAGGAGCTCCGCCGGATCTTCCGTAAACTGATCCGATGCCGGCTGCCCCTCCGGAACACGTTCCCGGACACCGGTCAGCGTGGCATTGCCCTCCTTGTTAGGCCCGAAGAAACGCATCAGGTTCTGGTGGTAGTCGATGCGCCACGGCGTGCGCACCTTTAAACTGTAGTCAAAGGCCAGCAGATTGTGCTGGAGGAAATAACCCCCGTCCTCAGTATCAAGCTGCACCGGCTCCAGCACACCGTCCAGGAACATGGCCTCCAGATCCACGCAGTAATAACGCGCCTCGTCGATCTCTTCCGTGGCCGTTCCGTCGGCGGTCTCATACGTCATGTATTTGGATACCAGCGGATTGGAGGTGCCGCTTAACAGGCCGTCGGCTTCCGTCAGGTCGTCCAGTATTTCCTTTTTCAGGTCGAATACATTGGTATTGCTATAATCCGATCCGAATACATTGGGATCGCTGCGCATGAGCTCAGATGATTTCTGGTCCAAATCCCTGGCCGTATAGAGCTTGAATGCGGACACTTCAAAACGGTTTTCCTTCAACACCTTCAGCTCATCCGAGTGCAGATCCGTCTGGGCGGCTCTGGCTGTCTTGCTGATAAACTGCACCGGAATCCACAGCTTCTGGGTGCGCAGGCCCTCCGGCAGCACATCCTGGTAATTCAGCTCCCGGAAATAAACGCCAGTGAGATCCAGATTTTCAACCTCTCTGCCGCTCTCATCCTTCTTTTGCTTGGTCCCGTTCACCGCCCAGATGCGGTATTTTACCTTGTTGGGCTCCTTATTGTCGGAATCGTAATCATAGATATCCTGCAGCGGCTGGGCCGTGTTGGAGTCCAGGCCGTCGTCTCTGGTGGTGTTGGCCACCGCCGTATTGATCTCTACGCCGGCAGGTTTCGTTGCCGCCTTGCCGTCCTCGCCGCTAATCGTCTCCGTGTTAGTACTGCCGTTCGGCGCGATATTAGCCGCGTACCAGATCGCCAGGTTGGCCTGCTTCACTTCGGACTGCGAGCTCTCCGGGATACCGTAGGTAGCCTCCTTGTCGACCACCTGCTCCTCGGAAATCTTCCGGTCCGCCTCAAAGCTGTCCACCAGTTCTCTGGTCTGCATATAGCCGATTTTTCCAGTGCTGTAGTTGGACTGCTTGTTGTCGTACTGGTCCTTGCTGTAATTTGCGTGATTGTCCTTGGGCTTGCGGTAGGCCAGGTTGCTGGTCCACACGCCGATGCCAAAGGGATCGTTGGCATTGTAATCCAAAAGGTCGCACACATTGCCCATGAGATAGAAATCCGGGTCCGTGTTGTTCGTCTGCTTTGGGTCCGGCGTCACACCGGTATACTCGTCGGTCATATCGCCATTGCCTGAAAGGTTCACCAGCGTAACTGCGATCTCGGCGGGATACTCGTTCTTCTCCAGCTGCACCACATTGTCAAAATCTGTCCACCGCTGCATCTGATCATTGAGCGGGTCGCCCGGCTGGTGGTCGCTGGCGGAATCCAGCGAGGAAAGCTCTCCGTTGGAATGGTCCGTCAAATGGTCGTTCCCCAGCAGACTGTCCACTGTATTTGGCGTATAGCGGAACAGAATACGCCCGTCAAGCTCCGCAGGAAGTCCGTTTTCGTACTCTTTGAGCAGCTTTTCATAGGGCACCTCCACGACTCTGGTCCCCGCGATCACCGGCTGTCCGTCCACAAGTTCTGTGTTACCGTCCTTATCCTGAGCGTACTCGTTGATCGTCACCTTCACACTCATCAGATTGGGTCTTATGCTGTCTGAAATTTCCACATAGCGTGAGAAAAATCCCTTGTAAAACCCGTCCTTGCGGGTGATTTCCGGCATGATATCCGTCAGATCAACATAGTCCACGTGGGTAAAACGGTTGTACCACTCGGAATACAGGTAGTCATAAATATAATATCCACTATACGTCCCCGTGCTGACCCAGGTGCGCGGGGTACTCTTCTCCGTGCTGGTATCAACTAGCTGGTTAATGCCGATTCCGTAGGCTCTCAGCTGGCCGTAATAGGGCACTCCCAGGGTCTGGAATCCGGCGATGCCGGGGATCAGGAACTGCAGGCCATCCGTAGGCTGGTCATACTGGATATTGCCGCCTGCGGCCGCAAAAGCCTTTCCTCCCGCCGTCATGCCCAGTCCCTTTTGCTGCTGTACCTGGCTGGGCAGCACACGGATCTCCGCTCCATCTTCCAAATGTCCGGCATGCCATTCGCTGTAATTGGTATTGCCATAGTAGGAATAATCCATATACACATAATGCCAGTTCCGGTACGACCAGGTGCTCTTGGTCTGTGCGCCGCCGCTGTTCACCACGGTCACATTGTCTCCCGACTCCGAACCGGCGCTGGCGTCGCTCACCGCAGATTTCTGCACGCGGATCCGGCTGACCTTGTCCTCAGGGCGCACTTTGCCCGCATACCGGAGGTCCCGGGAGAGGTTTTTCGATCCGCCGTCGTCGATGTTGAACTGGCTGCCCAACTCCAGTCGCACGCCCACCTGAGCGGTCTGGCTTCCGGTGCGGATCACGCGCCCCGCAATCTCCAGGGAATGGCGCGTCCTCTGGTTGGGTATCTGATTGGCCCGGTTGTAGGGCTCGTGCTGGGTCTCCGGATTATAAGCTTCCTCATACCAGGTTCCCTCGTCGGCGTTGATCGCCTCCCAAAGGTTCCCCATGGTTCCGTTCGCAGCCTGCGCGTTGACGGACATGTTGACCACCACTTTGGCGATGCCGCCCTTCTCCATCACTGCGGACGGCGTCTTATAATAGCGGTGCGCGTTAGAGGCGGAACCTACCAGGTCCCTGGCGTCGTATTTGTCCGGCATTGTGGAATCCTGCCACAGGCTGCCGTCCCCGTCCGGATTAGAACGGTCCGGATCCGCCAGCAGATTGATTCTCCACCACTGGTCCATATCCTCGCCGTTCAGCAGGTCCGCCGGGCTCATGTTTACGTTGCTGGCATTATCCCGCCAGGTCGTCACGGTATAGGGGTCGCCCTTTACCGGATAAACGGTAACGGAGTTCACAAACGGACGCAGTTTGGGCCTGAGTTTGATAAAATACGCATCAAAATTATCCGAGGGCAGCGTCACCACCATCTCCACATTGGCAGCAGCGTTGTAGTCCTGGGGTACCGTACCATTTCCGTAAAGGCTGTAACCGCTCTTGTTTTTCGCCACCCCCGCCGACGAGATTCCCAGCTGCCGGAAATCCACCGTATAGCTGGCCAGAGACTTATAGCCCACGGTCAGCCAGTTATTATCCATGTAGTGCGGATAATAGGCCCAGAGCTGGCTGTCCCGGTTCTGATAATTGCCGGTGGTCTCGTCCGTAAAACGCCAGTCTCCCGCGGCCGCCTCCGAGCCTGTCAGGTGATCGCGGAACACCGCGCTGATGGTGGTGTCAAAATACATCTGCGGCGTCTTGATATAAGCCGCATCCGTGTCATTGCGGCGGTGGTCCATGGTGGCCACCTCCTCAAAGTTGTTGCCCGCCTCATCCTGAACTCCGTCCGGTTTGGCCGCAAGCAGCTCGTAGGCCGACTTCCATTGCTCATAGGTGTGGCCGTACAGATACGTGTCAAAGGAACCCTGGTTTCTGGTTTCTCTGGCGCTTTCGATCTCCTGTACGTTCTCGATCTTCGTGTCGCTGATTCCCACGAACACAATGGTCTCCGCTTTGTCCGTGGTCTGATCCGTGTTGACCACACGGGTTGTGTTCCACTTCTCAGCATCCGCTTTGTACTCCGGGTTGCGCATAGGCAGGAAATCGGAGCCCTCCACCAGCACCTGGCTGACGTTGGACATACCCGCATTGGCAATTATAGTAGTTCTGGGGATCACCAGATCCCCCTTATAGGTCTTGTACAGGCCCTTGGCCAGAGAGGCTACCTGATCGTACTCCGTATCGTGGTCCTCCCGGCCGATCTCACCGTAATCGGAGATCAGGCTGCCGGACAGGTTGTACAGTCTGGCAGAGTATTTCACATTTGCGTTGACAGTTTCGGGCTGCTCCTTGCCCTCGGTGGAAGGCAGAAGTTTTCCATATGGATCCCGGTCGCCGGATTTCTGGGGCTGAGGCATGGTGTAGCCGACCCGCTCCAGCACCAGTTTCTTTCCGCTGTTTTCATCCACAATGGTGATGCGGTCGATCACCGCCTGGTTAAACAGCTCTGACCGCACAATGAGATCCATGGTGTGGAAGCCGCGGTTTTTCTCGGAATCGTCCACCGTGGTATCCCACACATTTCCGGTATTCAGGCCCGGAGTCATCTCAAAGCGGAAGTTTTCCATACGTGAGATACTGTCGTTGGTCAGACCAAACACGGACAGATATTCCCGGGCGTAGGGCACCACGTTCCACTCGGTATTGCCATCCACCGAGGTGGTGATCGCGGTTTGATCGTTTCGCTTGCCTCCGGTGCTGTTTGAGGGCGCAAAATTCCTGTAAATGCTGTCGTTTTTGTGGCTCTCGTTCAGCTGCTGCCGGTTGTAATACTGGTTCTGTGCGGAAAGCTTTGGCAAGGGCTCCTTCACATCAAAGGCCGCCCAATCCAGGGCATCCTTCTTGTCCTTGGACTCCACCTTGGTATCCGTCCCGGACACATAGTCGATAAAGGAGGCCTTGGCCATAATCTGGTTGCCGCAGTACGCCACGGTCTTTCCGTTGGCGTCCGTAAACTGGTTGAAGCTGTTCACCACATTGTCCTGCTGATAATTGCGACGGTAGGTGGACACATCGCCGTAGCGGTTGATCTCGCCGCGCAGCTCCACGATTCCCCGGTGGTCCTCGTGAGTCTTTTCGTCCTTGACCACGCTGCCCTCAAAGGTGTCGAACACAATCTCCACCATGCCCGGATACTTGACGCAGCGGCTGCTGTCTCCCTCCTGGTACCAGACGGTATGCGGGATCACAGCCCCATTGCCGCTTGTCCGCTCCTCTAACAGGTCCTTTAACTCTTTATCCTGAATCACATAGCAGACCGGTTCCTCTGTCTCCTCCTCCACAGCCAGGCGGTCGTAGACGCGGATCTCAAAAACCTTGGTCACGCCGTCGTCGTAAACCGGCTGCCAACCGGCGTCCTCAGGATCCGCCGGAACTTCCGGGTCGTCCTTTTCATAATATTCGCCGGTAAGATCGCTGTACCCCAGCAGTTCACCGTTTCCGATCAGCTTCTTGTCCAGATAGATATCCGTCATCTGGAAACCTCTCCTGCTCTCCTCCTGCTCGCCGGTAACCGGTGAATCGTCGTACAGAGGCAGCTCCACCGCCAAAATAGGCTGGGACATACCGCTCTCACAGCTGTTTCCCAGATAGAAGCGGTATGAGGTTCCATCTTTGTATTCGTAAGAGACCGGCAGAATCTCCGCCTCCCCGTCATAGGCGGCGGCAGGGGCATTTTCCTTGACCGCATAGGTTTCTAGCGTCGGCTCGGAGGGGTCAATGTGCAGGATACCGAAGCTGTTCGCAGTCCTGGTAAGAATGTTGCCGTACTCGCTGTTGCTCTCGTAGGTATTGATCCAGACGGCCTTCATCTTCAGATCCTGCACCGGCTTCAGCTCCGCTAACTCGCCGCTGCCGTCCAGCTCGTAGATATACCCGGTGGGCGTGCCCTTCACAAGCAGCATGCTCTCGTTGTTTTTCACCAGATCGTTGGCGTTGTAGGTAGCCGTGTCCTCCTTGTAGCTGGTGTAGCTTCCGATCGCCACCGCAATATTCTTCGGATGCTCGAACGGACAATCCTTGGTATTCCACAGGCTCTTGGTCACGGACAGCAGATAAGCGCTGCCCTGCTTTTTGATAATCTCCGAGGCCTTCACCGGATCGCGCTTTATCTCCTGATTGTCGCGGTCCACATAGACAATATCGTAGTAAGTCTCGTCCAGCTTGTCGAGCTCCGGATAAATGTAACCCTTCTCATTTTTTTGCAGCTCAATCAGGACCTTGGCAGGGCTGCCGGGGTCACGTTCCTCATCGTATTTATTTTCGTCGTCCACCTTTAAGGGCGGATGCTCCACCAGAGTGATGGACTCCAAGTACACCCGGTTATCCCGTGTGATATTGGGGATAAATTTCTCGTCGGACACAATGGAGGTAGTCTCAAAGCCATTGATGTACTGTTTTCCCTGGGCGTTCACCGGCCCCGATGTGATGGGCAGCTCAAACCGGACGATGCCCTGGTAGATACGGCTGGCGCCGGTATTCCCCAGCTTTACGCCATACCAGGCGTTCTTGCCGCCGATGCTGGCGTTCAAGCTGCCCTGGTTGCCGCCGTATTTGAGCTTGCCGTTGGCATCCATACCGTACGGCCGCACCTCAAGGGTGGGAACCGCCTTCAGAGCCTCAAAGGATGTGCTTCCCTGATAAGTAGCGTCCTGAACTGCAACGGCCTCCTTCAATCCATTTTGGATATTCCACTGGTAAATCTCCCCTGTCTTGAACACAGAATTTCCCTTGGACTGTGCGCTCACCAGATCTCCCACCGTGGAGCCGATGGATACACCCTGCTGATTCTGGGTGTCCTCAGCGCTGGTCTGGGTGTCGTGGAAGGAGGTCGGTTTCCCGTAAATGCGCAGCCAGTTCTGCTTGCTGACCTCATGGATTACGTCCGCAGGGCTGGTCTGGGCGTTGGAGAGCACCTGTCCGTCGTAGGGGTACATTGCCGTTTGATCGTCATCACTTTTCTTAATATGATCGTTTCCTTCATAATTTTCGAACACGATCTTGACTGATCCGACTACCGCATCCTTATCCAGGTCATAGGCTTCTTGTCCGCCAACGGTTATAACAAGATCCTTTTCATCAATTTTAGCTCCTGCGCCTGTGGTCTGGCCCAGGCTGTCCAGATCCTCGCGGCCGTCAAACAGAGTATTCACCTCGTCGGCTTTATAGGTCCGGATCACAGTCTGATAGTCTTTGTCATAGATGATGATGCTGGGCTTTTCGCCGTACTTTAACAAGTCCCTGTCGATGACGATCTTCGTCACCAGGAATCCTTTCTCTTTCTCATAATTTGAATAAATCGGCACATCCACCCGGAATTCCGCCTGCGGGATATCCGAAAAGCTTCCATCCGAAAGGCTGTTGTTCTGCCCCGTGTGGGAGCGGATCAGCTGGTTTCCGAAGGTAAACAGATAGCTGTGCTGATACCGGTCATACTCCGGAAGCTTAAACAGATCGCCCAGCGGAGCCTGCGCAAGCATCGGATTTTTCGGCATGCTGCTGTACCAGCGGTTGGCATCGATGGATTTCGCCGTATACAGGTTGGCATCGGGCAGCTTCTTAGCGTTTAACGCATCATCGTCAAAAATCGACTGTAAAAACGCGTAAGGATGGGGCTTCTGGACGCTGATATAACCATACTTCGGATCAATCCGGATCGGCTGGTCCGTTTTTCTCCCCTTAACGCCGTCACCGTGCTGCTCAAAGTTGTACCGCTCCGGCCGGAAGAAGTCCGCCCGGCTCTGGAGAGTGGGATCCTCCGCGTAAACGTTGGTCGTGCCGATCACCCGAACCTGTAATGCGCTGGCAGCAGAGCCTGTATTGGCATCTACATCCGCAAAACGGATGCGGATATAGCGCACGCCCGTCATATTCTTGTTGATTTGCTGCAATTTCTCCATGGATACCACAAAATTGCCATCTTCGTCATACCACTCGCTGATCGGATTTTTATCTTCTGTCCCACCCAATACAACGGAATCCAACGCAGCGATACCCTTGTGCACGTCCATGGACTGCTGGTTGGAAAGGCCGCCAAATTCCACGCTAAAAATACGGTCTGCCTTGTCCAGCATTTTTTTCTCAATCATTAACTGGTCAAATACAAAACCTTTTACCGGATCCTCTGTGTCCTCGGCTGCCTCAGCAACGGGCAGCTCGATAAACAGAGTTCCCTCCGTTAACACACGATAACCGTTTTCAGGGCTTGACCAGCGATCCGCCTGATATATATCAAATCGGCCCCCATAGCTGCAATATCCGCAGCCAGGTATGTAAGAGCCATCCTCCAGCTTTACCTGATTCAGTTCCTTTCCTGCGCCGACATAATATATAAACTCCTTTTCATGCCCATTATATGGCACGTAAACCGTCTCCGCCAGCTGATCATATCCCATCAGCGCGCGGCTGGAGAGTTTCTCTTTGAAAGCGTCTTCCTGGTACGCCTGATAGCTGGCCGCCACAGACAGCCAGGGCGCCGTAGAATCGTTTACCTTCAGAATGTGCTGATCCCGGTCCTCCGCGTAATATTCATCCGCAGGGCGCAGATTAGCCGGTTTATCCTCACGGTTATGCACCGCTTCCAGGCGTTTGTCCGCAGTGTGGAAACTGGCTTTAAAACGGTAAGCGATTCCATAAGTAGCCTTTCCGTCCAGATCCACATAGAATGCCTTATCCTTTACGGTTCCGGCAAAATGTTCAAATTCAACCGTAAACTTGTTGACCAGAATCAGGCCTTCTTTTTCCCAGCTTTCACTGGGGATTACATACACCCCATCTGTTACCGCCAGATCCTCGCCCTTGATCTGAACTTCTTTTTCGCTTCCGTCGGCCGACCATCCACGGATGGTAACCTGTACAATCTTTCCGGATAATTCCTCCTTATCAAGAATACGAAGCTCCGAAGACACGAATCCCTCCGGCCGGTTTAACAGCACATGGTTCACGCTGGCATCGCTTGCAGCACCGGTGGCGTCTGAAGTTCCGTCATTCAGGCGGCAGGGAATTTCCAGCTCCAGAACACCGGTGATCAAACTGGAGGCCTCCTGGCTCTCACCGCTGTTTTTGTTATCATAATAGTTGGACAGCCAGGCCCTGACCGTCTCAGGTTTGCCTGCCGTACCATTCTCAAAGTAAACATCGCTCGTAAACGTTGTTCCATCCGGACGGATCTCATCGAACACTACATCGGGGTTGCGCTCACCGCCGTTCCAGTAACCATGGTCGTGGCTCCACTTATTTTCATGGTAGCCCGGCTGAGTATATATATCCAGATTGACAACGGGATTGGGATCCACATAAAGCTTCTTGATTCCAATGGGCTTATCGTCCTTTTTCCCACCATCGTCCGTGGCTGTGGTCTGGAATTTTTTGCCCTCGAAATTCTTCTGGGTCTCCGCGGTAAATGCATTCCCCAGTTCCAGATCCCGCTCATAGACGTTGGCGTGGCCGATCACCTGCATGTGCAGCAGTTTTTCCGGAACCAGCTTGTCCGGATTGCCGTCGCCGTTGGAATCCACCATATGCTCCGGAACCATCTCGCCGTCCATCTCATTGAGAATGATCACCATCCTGCCGGGAATCCACTCCTCATCAAATCCGCCCTTTTCGCGGACTTTGTCCACTGGCAGTACCAGACGTTTGTTTCCATTGACGAAGCCAGTCAGTTCTTCCATCTTAAATGTGACGGCGGGCAGATCCTTCTCCCCTCTGTGGTCCACGTCGAAAAATTGGATCTCCTCCATCTCCGCCCAGTTATTCTTGCTCTCCGGGTCGAGCATTTTGCTCATATCAAATTCCAGGCTCTCAGCGGCAAAACCCTTATAACGCAACCCTTCCACAGGATAGTTCCCGTCGAACACATCCAGATTCAGATCGATGATACCCTTGTACATCACTGCCGTGGAATCGTTGCCCAGGGCCAGATCGTAGGAAAACTGGTTCCGGTAGGGTACAGGCTGTTGTTTAGCGCTGAACTTTTTATCCAGGGCTTTATCCGTCCATGAGACATAGGCATCGATGGTTGGCTTGGCCATCACGAACTTAAGCTTTGCCTCGTCCTCATTTTTGTACCGGTACTGCTCTTCCTCCATGATCTCACCGTTAAAACGGTTCTTCCAGCCGTTCACCTGGCAGGTCACCTTGCCGGGAGCGGTACAGATATTCATGGAGGTTCCGTAAATGCGCACCCACTGGTCCGCCTGGGGATCTTCCTCAGGAGCGGGTTCTTCCTCTGCGGCTTCCAAGGTTTCCACTCCGCCCTCTTCCCCTTCTTCCTCCTCGTCCGGCTTTTCCAATTCATATTTACCCTTGAAGGAATCAAAATCCAACCGGAATTCGATAATCTGAATGGGGTGCGGCGCCTCGTCCGGATTTTCGGAGGGTTCCCGCAGATCCAGATATACCGAATTGTCTGTGTACTCGGGAAGCGGATTGACTCCTCCTCCTTCCGGATCGGTCACAATGTGCTCCATCAGCTCCGAGCGGGTGTACTGAATCGTCCGCTTGCCTCCGGGCGCGTTTTCATCCACCACGGTCATGGTCAGCATGGGGGCGGGTTCTTTGGTAATTCTTCCCTTCTCGTCCCGTTTATGCGGCTCGTCGCCTGCCTTCAGCAGCGCTTTGCTGATGCGGATGCCTGAGGTCAGGAACGCGTCTACCATATCGCCTTCTTTTGCGTCCTGCTGTTCATCCTGCACCTTTTCGTCCAACTTGAAGGTGAAACTGACGTTATACCCCTCTCCGTCGGATTCATTGCGGATCTTCCACAGATAATTGCCGAAATCCATAATGGCCGGCGTCGCCAGTTCATCCTGATCGATTTTAGTTTCTTCTTTAATAAAAGTTTCCGCTAGAACGTCCCCGGAAATGTCGGAGGGATTGACCATCTTCTCTGGCTTGGATTCCGGTGTTTGCCGCTTGTAAACTTCATTCTCCACGTCAAACTCACCACAGGGGTCCTTTAACAGACCCGCCTGCAATGCCGCCGGATCCGCTTTCTCCAGGAAATTCAGAATCGAAAACGTGAACTGGGCCGTGTTGGTCCGGGGGCCTGCCACTCTGGAAACACCAACCAAGCGGACGTTTCCGGGACAGGCAATCAAAGGAACCCAGGTGCAGCGGTAATTGATCCGTATCACCTGGTTGTAGTCTTCAACTTCCTCGAAAAACTCTTTGACATCACAGGTATAGACGACTCCGGGAACCGTCTCGCCTGCTCCGTTTTTTATCATGACCTTGTCTTTTTCTATGTAATAATTCTCCTCCGGGATCGTCACCGGCAGCCACTTGCCGTCTGTGTTCTGATACTCCAGAATTGGATATTCCTCGCGGAAATTTTCTGACAGCCGGACGCCATACCCAGCCAGTTGGTCCTTTCCTCCCAACCAGAAATGTAAGGGGTCCTGCCCATCCTTTGAATACTCTTCCACTTCGCTTTCAGGCAACACAAATTGAAGCTTTTGCAGATCAAAAGCCTCTGGCAACTGGTCGGTCACCTGCGGACGGTACATAGGCGCGTTATAATCGCCTTTTGTATTTTCTTCATCTCCGGCCCCGATGCCATCCAGTGTATAAATCAGCTCTTTTCCGACAAACGCCTCCTCGGTCTGTACAAGCTTTTCGCCGTTGGCGTCAAAACTTGACACCTGCAAAACAGTGCCGGCTTTTTCACGTTTATACCAGCGGTAGCCCAGATTCTCGTTGTCGTCCCCCTGTGGCTCCGGTTCATTTTTATCCTTATTCCCACCAAAATAAACCACGCCGTTGGTATTCACCGTCGCCTGGGCTCGCCGCTGCGAATCCAGCTTCAGGCTGTTTCCAAAAGGCGCGAAAATACGGTAGACGCGCTTAGTCGGACGCTCTTTCTCCTTCTCCGGATCTACATTTTCATTGTACTCCTTTGAAAACTGCGGCGGGTACAATTTGAAATCTCTTGAAACAAAGTCAAAATTACAGCCTGCGTTCCAGTTGTATCCCACAACTGTTCCGCCTTCTTCCACCAGTTTGTTGGGATCCTCCACCTCCCAAAACTCTTTTTTCACATCTGTCACATCCACGATCACCACGCCGCCGCTTTCGTCGTACGCGGAAGCGTCATGCTCCACATTGGATAGGTCGTTGGCAATCCAGGTTCCGCCAAAGAGCCTGGTTACATCGGTACCGGTCTGATCCGCGTAAGCCGGATTCTCCTCCAAAGCTCCCGTATCCGGATCCATATAATATTTCCGGTACTGATATGGGTTGGCGTAAGCCGCGCTCTGGGAATTTGACGGCACCTCCATCGTAATATCGAAATCCTCGAAGGTGGTCTCATCCGGCACCCAGTCTTCTTCATTCGGTGGAAGATACAGCGTTCCGTCCTCCTCCTCAATCAATCCGGAGGTATTCTCCACGGACAACAGATAGGAAGCGTAGTTGTTTTTCTGCCACGCGTGTACCGGATTATCCTCCGCACCGCGGATTGTTTTAAAGTTCAGTTTCCAATCGATGTTGGTGTAGAGCAGGTTCAATATGGAGTTGACGTTTCTGGGCTCCTCAGGTATAAAGCCGACTACCTTCGCGTCCTCAGGCAGGACTTTATTGGGCTGATCCGCATACTGATAGCCATAGTAGTTGACCCAGGTCCAACAACTGGCCAGGAGTCCTTCCGGTATAAACCGGCTCTCAACGCTGGAGTCATCCGTAATCCAAAATTTGAAATACACTTTCACAATCCGCGCCTGCTCCGGCTTATAGCCGGTTTTGCTGGCAATCATGTTCAGGCGCACATTGCCGCGGTAATACTGAAGGTTCTCAATATTCGACCCTTCCTCCATCTGGTCTGCAGTCGGGCAGAATACATAATTGTAACTGCTGCTGTCCGAAGCGGTAAAGCTGGACATCTGGTAAACGCTTCCCTGATCCATCACAGCTTCGGGCTCAACCGGCTGCGCCTGATCCGTTGTTTCCTGCTTGCCGCCCTCTGTGGTCTGATCTTTAGAGGGATTCTCCGGCGCAGGCTCTGCTTCTCCGCCATTTTCCGGCGTATCGCCTTCCGGCTTACCGCTTGTTCCTTCGTCCCCCTTATCTCCGGCGGTCTCGCCGCCCGGTTCCTCTGTCTCCTCCTCGTTCGCATCCGGTTTATCTTCCGCCGTGTGATCCCCATCTGCCGTGGAGCCGCTGGCCACCGGCGCGGTCATCAGCCGCGCCCTGTCGCGGACGGAGATGGAAGCGGTAGTGCTTCCTGCATCGGAATGGCTGTCGGAGTTGCTTGTGCTGCTCCCGGAGCCACTGTCGCTATTCTCGCTTTCGTTTCCGGAACCGCTTCCGTTTTCGGTACCGCTTCCACTGTTCTCGTTTCCACTTCCGGAGCCGCTTCCGTTTTCACTGCCGCTTCCATTTTCGCTTCCGCTGTTCTCGTTTCCACTTCCGGAACCGCCTCCGTTTTCAGTGCCGCTTCCGTTGTTCTCGTTTCCGCTCCCGGAGCCATTCCCGTTCTCCCCGGAACCGTTTCCGCCATTTTCGTTTCCGCTTCCGGAGCCGCTTCCATTCTCAGAACCGTTTCCGCCGTTTTCATTTCCGCTTTCGGAGCCGCCTCCATTCTCAGAACCGCTCCCGCCATTCTCATTTCCGCTTCCGGAGCCATTCCCGTTCTCCCCGGAGCCGTTTCCGCTTTCGGAGCCGTTTCCACCATTTTTTGTTCCACTGCCGGAACCATTCTCAGAATTGTTTCCGCCATTCTCTGTTCCGCTGCCGGAACCATTCTCATCGTTTCCGGAACCGCTTCCGTTCTCCCCGCTTCCGCCGGTCTCCTGATCCTTGCCGCTGTTGTCCGTCTGATTTTGATCCGTGCTGTCGGAAGAACCCTGACCGGAACCGCTGCCGGAACCGCCTCCCTGTACGGAACCTCCCGTCTGACCGGGAACCATCTCCTCCATAAACAGAATATCATCCATAAGCTGGCTGGCGTTGTCAGTATTCCAAATCTGCCAGTCGTCGTCGCTTAACCCCGGGAATGCAACCTCCACACCACCGATAATCTCCAGATCGTTGCTAAGAGCATACTGTTCCGGGCCAAAGGCGTTCCCGTCCCGGTCGGTCTCTCCCACGATAGCGGCGAACACCTCGCCGTCGCGATTCCGGAAAATCGTAGGCGTATCAATATGCAGGGCCAGGTCATAGATGGTGCTGTCCGCAGCCGCCGAGTTGGCAACCAGCTGGATCTCGCCCTCCGCCCTGGTCTTTTTTGACAGAGTGATCGTGCCTTTCTCCAGCTGGATGCCGCTGTCGTCGGTCTTCATATTGAAGGCACCCTTGATATCCGGCGGATCATGCTCCACCGCCGCCTTTGCCCAAATAGGCAGCGCCGGGTTCCATGGAACCTGTTCTACCACCATAATGAGCGCGATCAACAGCGCCGTCATACGTTTTGCCGCTCTAAGCACTAATTGTTTCTTCTCCTCTGTCATGCCCTTCATCCTCTGTTTCATTCGTTTTTTCTATTAACGTTTTTTTAACACGAGATATAAAAATTTTTAAACGGACAATGCCCTTCAACCCCCATATATGGATTGAAGAGCTCTTGCATAATAAATATTTATTTGATTGAACCCACTATATGCTACATAATATTTATTATGTAGTAACATTTACCCTTATTATAGCACCATTTTTTTATTTTAAAAGCCCCTTTTTAAGAAATTCTTAAAAAAGATTACAAAATACCACATTATTTTTATCGTTCTTCCACATTTACGCCTAAATTCATTTTTTATATTTCATAATTTTTTATATTTATTCATCCGCACCTCTGCGCCCTATATCGTTCCCGCGTTTTCCATCTGCAGATTTACCCCGGCAGGCTGTCCCGCACGCACAGTGCCCCATACCCCACCATGGGGTTGGGAAACTCCTCGAAGCCGGGAAGCTGCCTTGCGCCGCGGATCAGGTAGGCTTTCACCTTCTCACCGTACAGAAACGGATCATTTCCCCGCACAATGCCCCACTCCATGAGCAGCGCGGCGCTGCCGCTGACAAAGGGGGTTGCGAAGGAGGTGCCCGTCACCGCGGCGTACCCGCCTCCCTTTTGAACCGTGACGATATCCACACCGGGCGCAACCAGGTCCGGCTTGATCTGATTGTCCGTGCGGGTGTACCCTCTTCCGGAGAAATCGGCATAGGATAAGTAGGAATCGTTGTACGCCCCCACGGAAATGACCCCGGCGGCGGTGGATGGAATTGTCAGGGTGGTGTCGGCCGTGGGCAGTAAAAAGCGGGTGGCCGGGTTCAGCGCGGCCTGAGCCGGCAGCCACAGGTCGTAGCGCCCGGTCACCAGGCGCACCGGCGTCAGGCGGATGGTCCAGATCCCGCTGTCAACGTAATTCTCCCTTGGCAGAAAATCCATGTAAATCTCCTGGGCGCGGCTGTAGGGACTGGGTTCCCCGTAGTAGAGAAGGACCTTGGTATCCCGATAACGAAAGGTCTGGGCGCCCATGCGGCGGCTGATGGGACCGCTGCTCTCGCCGGAAGGCGCAATGAGTGCGATCTCAAATTCGTCCGCGTAGGATTTCCACAGCTGCACGCTGAAGCCCGTCTCGAAGGGCGCTACGGACAGCTCCACATTCTCTGTCCTCCCCATGACCAGCCGCCCTGAGGTGTGGCCTCCCCCGGCCCCCTCATTGCCCGTCCCGGCTGCCAGAACGGTCCGGCCGAAATTGGAAATGCTGTCGATGTAGGTCTCCAGCAGGCTGGTGCCGTCGTGGGAGCCGTAGGTATTTCCAAAGCTTAAATTGACGGCGGTGGGGAGCCTCAGCTCCATGGCCGTGCGCACCACCGCGTCCAATCCGCGCATAAGCTGAGTGGTTCTTGGAAAGCCGTCGGCCAGGGACGTGCCCAGCCGCACGGCCATGATGGCGCTCTCATAGGCCACGCCTCGGTAGCGCCCGCCGCTCTCCCGTCCATTTCCGGCCGCGATACCCGCCACCGCGGTGCCGTGGCCGCTGGTATCCACGGAGTTTACGAAACGAAGCGCCTCGGACCTGCTGCCCGCGGCCAGCGCTTCGTTGATTTCCGCTTCCGTGTAGACGCGGTTCTGGACCTGATCCCACAGCCGGATGATCCGCGTTGTGCCGTCCTCATTTCGAAAATCCGGATGAAAATAGTCGATGCCAGAATCGATCACCGCCACCGCCGTGCCCGCGCCCGTAAGACCGCTTGGTCCCGCCTGCACCTGAATCAAACAAGAGGCCGATCTCGCCGCGTTAACGGCAAAGAACAGCCTCTTTGGTTTCTCGATATATTCAATTTGCGGCATCTCACTGACCGCCTGGATCTGACTTTCCGGCACAATTAATATCGCGTAACCGTTTAGCAGAATGTCTGTCTGCACGCCCAACGCCTCCAGGCCAGACAGATCGCCTGAGTAGCGCACAATCAGCTCCCAGGTCCGTTCATTTGGGTTGTAACCCACCTCCAGGCTGCCCGATTTTTCACGCTCCTCAGGCGTGGCGTCCAATGCCAGGTTCAGCAGATTCTCCCTCTTTTGATTCTCCATAGCGCACCTCCCGGTTCCGCGCTGCCGCGCCCGGGAAATTTCCCGGTCCGCACAGCTCTCTGCCCATTATATGCGCCGGGACGACGCGGCATGACTCAGCCGCGCACGATGGAATAAATGCTGTAGAAACCGGTTACCGTCACTACGCCCACCAGAATGGGGGTGAGGAAACGGATGAAGAAAATCCAGACTTTTTTCAGCTTGAAGGGAATGCCGTCCCGCTCCACCTCGTCCACCAGGTACTCCGGATTCCATTTCCAGCCGATGTAATAGCACATGGTGATGCCGCCAAAGGGCAGCAGAATATTGTCCGTAATCATTCCCACAAAGTCGAACACGCTGTAATTTAAGATCGTCACCTGTCCCAGGGTGCCGAAGGACAGGGCGCTAGGCACACCCGCCAAAAAGCACAGAAGGCCCAGGATCACGGTGGCCTTTTTCCGGGACCAGCGTAGGGTGTCCACTGCAAAGGAGATGGTGACCTCCAAAAGCGCAATGGCGCTGGTCACCGCGGCAAATAATACCAGGGCAAAGAACACCAGAGCAAAGAACGGTCCGCCTTTGATCGCGGAAAATACCTTGGGCAGGGTTCCGAAGATCAGGCCCGGCCCCTGTCCCGGCTCCAGGCCGAAGGAGAACACGGCCGGGAAGATAGCGATTCCGGCCATCAGGGCGATCAATGTGTCCAGCCCCGCCACGCTGAGACAGCTTTTGGGAATATTTTCCTTCTCGCTGAGATAACTTCCGTAGGTGATGGTGATTCCCATGCACAGGCTCAGGGAATAGAACACCTGGCCCAGAGCGGCGTTGACCGCGCTCAGCGTGAACGCGCTTGCGTGGGGGATAAAGACGAATTTAAGTCCCTCCACAGCGCCGGGGAGGGTCACGCTGCGCACGATCACCACGATGAGCAGCACAAACAGCAGCGGCATCATGGCTTTGCTGGCCCGCTCAATGCCGCTGATCCCGCAGTAGCAGATCAGGGTGGTCACGCCCAGGAACAGGAAATGCCAGAATACCGGCTCCACCGGCCGGCTGATGAATTCTGAGAAATCTGCCGGTGCCGCCAGCGTGGTGGCGTAATTGACAATGTACTTTAAAATCCAGCCGCCGATCACGCTGTAATACGACAAAATCAGGAACGCGGCCGCCACGCCGAACACGCCCACGATCCTGGCGTGCGGGTGGATATCCCCGTAGGCCTGAACGGGGTCGTGCCGGGTCTTGCGCCCCAGAGACATTTCCACCATCATCACCGGTACGCCCAGGATGCAGATAAACAGCAGATATACCGCCAGAAACGCGCCGCCGCCGTTCCGGCCCATGAGATAGGGGAACTTCCAGAGATTTCCAAGTCCGATGGCCGCTCCCGCCGTAGCCATGATAAAGCCCAGTTTGCTTGCCCATTGATTATTTGTTTTCATGCCATTGCCCATCCTAATCGTTTATTTTCTCTTCTTAATAAATATAAATACCAGGCCGCTGAGTCCCATAAGCAGCGGATAGAAACAGTACGGTATGATCTCAAAGGGCGTCAGTCCGGTCAGGGAAGCCGCCGCCAGGAGCTGGGCCCCGTAAGGGATCAGGCCCTGGCCCATGGAGCTGAACATGTCCAGCAGGGAGGCCGACCGCCTGGGCGTCACCCCGAAATCGTCGCTGATCTCCTTGGCGATGGGGCCGGACATGACGATGGCCACCGTGTTGTTGGCCGTACACATATCCACCAGCAGCGCCAGCGCCGCGATTCCCAGCTCGCCGCCGCGCTCGCCGTTTATGCGTTTCCGGATGAAGGTGAGAATGAAATCAATTCCCCCGTACTCCTTCACCAGGGCAACGATACAGGCCACGATGATGGAGATCACCGTGATGTCGTACATTCCCATAATGCCCGCGCCCACATGGGTGAACATTTCCCCCAGGGCAAAGGCTCCGGTGGCCACGCCAACAATCAGGGACAGGACCGTGCCCGCGATTAGGATCACAAAGACGTTGACGCCCGCTAAGGCGCCGATCAGCACCACCAGGTATGGCAGCACCCGGAATATATTGTAGTCCAGATTCCCGGTTACCTGGAAATCCGCTTCCCTGCCAAGGAACAGAAACAGAAGGATGGTGGCTACCGCCGCCGGGAGGACGATAAGAAAATTCTCCCGGAACTTGTCCTTCATATCGCAGCCCTGGGTTTTGACCGCCGCAATGGTGGTGTCGGAGATCATGGACAGGTTGTCGCCGAACATGGCGCCTCCGACCACCGCCCCGGCGCAGACCGCCAGGGAAAAACCAGTCTTCTCGCTGATTCCCACCGCAATGGACGAGAGCGCCGTGATGGTGCCCACGCTGGTTCCCATGGAAATGGAAATAAAGCAGCCGATCAGAAACAGCCCGGCCACCGCCACCTTGGAGGGCAGAATGGACAGCCCCAGGTTAACCGTGCTCTCCACGCCTCCGGCCGCCTTGACCGCGCCGGTAAACGCCCCGGCCACCAAAAAGATCAGGCACATGGTGATGATATTCTCATCCCCCACGCCCTTGGCCGCCAGGCGGATCTTGTCCGCAAATTTTACCTTTGGATTTTGAATGAACGCCACCAGAAGGGCCAGCAAAAACGCCACGATGGCAGGCATACTGTAGAAGTCTCCCGTGATGAATCCCGCTCCCAGAAAGATCAACAGAAACACCAGAATTGGCAGAAGGGCCACTGCCCTTCCCGAATTATTTTCCCCCATTATCGCTATCTCCCGTAAAATTTTTTCTCGCGGCCATCAGAAGCCGCATTGTTTATTATATCTGATATGAGCGCAGCTTTCAACTGGAATTTTTATGGGGAGGAATGGAGGACGGCGGTATCAGGAAAAGAGATTTTCCCTTCCCGCGGGCCGTCGGCCGCCGGACCGCGGGAACCGCTGTCCGGGGCGGGCGGTAAACGCTGTGCTCGTACTGCGTTCCGCAATTCCTCGTGCACAGAGCGCCTGATATCCGCACCTGAAGTATGCCTGCGAATCGACGGCGTAGTGGGGCCTACGGCCAGATTCGCAGCGCAGTTCTGGTGTGGATAGCGGCGCTATATACACGAGGACTTGCAATACGCTGTGCTAGGATACTACAACGGTCCCGTCAACTACCACATACTTTACCTGGGTGTCCAGATCGAAGGGGCTGCCGTCTGTGATCACCAAATCCCCGTCCTTGCCGGGTTCCAGGCTGCCCACCCGGCGGTCGATGCCGATGTGGCGGGCCGGGTTGATGGTGATCGCCTTCAGGGCGTCAAAGGGCTTCATGCCCGATTTCACGGCCAGCCCCGCGCACAGAGGCAGGTACTGCTGGGGGATCACCGGGGAGTCTGTGATAATGGACACGGAGCAGCCCGCGTCTGCCAGAATTCCGGGCGTCTCGAAGGTCTTGTTGCGCAGCTCGAACTTGGTGGCGTGGCCGAAGGACGGGCCCACGGCCACCGGGAAACCCTCCCTGGCCAGCTCGCCTGCGATCAGATGCCCCTCGGTGCAGTGTTCCAGCGTCAGCTTCACGCCGAATTCCCTGGCGATGCGGATGGCGGTGAAAATGTCGTTGGCCTGATGGGCGTGGGCCTTTAGGGGGATTTCGCCCTTTAAAACCGGGATCAGCGCCTCCATTTTCATGTCAAAGGCCGGTTTGCGGAACACATCCCCGGCGGCGGCCTCCTTTTTCTCCATGTACTCCGAGGCTTTGAACAGCAGCTCCCGCAGCTTGGCCGCTGTGGTCATACGGGTGCAGTTGCCTTCCTCCCGGTAGCAGCGCTTGGGGTTCTCGCCAAAGGCGCATTTCATGGCAATGGGGTCCTTCACCACCATGTGATCCACCCGCGTCCCCACTGTTTTCAGCGCAAGAAAGGTGCCGCCCAGCACGTTGGCGCTTCCGGGGCCGGTGGCCACGCAGGTAACGCCGGCCTCAACTGCCTGCCGGAAGGTGGGGTCCATGGGATTGATGGCGTCCAGGCCGCGCAGATGGGCCGCTACAACATCCCCCCGCTCGTTGACGTCGTCGCCCTCGAACCCGATTCCGTAGCCGTCCACGCCCAGATGGCAGTGGGCTTCCACAAAACCAGGGTAGACCGAAAGTCCGGAGGCGTCGATCACCTGAGCGTCCCCGGCGGGCCCCGGGAAAGACCCGATGGCCGTGATTTTTCCGTTCTCAATCCATATGTCCGCGATTTTGGGCTCCTCTGTCACCGCGTCGTGGACCAGTCCGTTTTTGATACAAAGCATATTTAGTTCCTCCTCCTGATTGTGCCGGGTTCATTTCCCCGGAACTTTAAATAATTGTCTCGTAGGTGCCTTTGACCAGCAGCCGTCCATTTTCCAGCATCATTTTACCACGGGCGATCACGGTGTCCAGCTCCAGATCCGGGCCCAACAGCAGCAGATCGGCGTCCGCCCCCGGGGCCACATGGCCCTTGGCCGGGTACAGCTCCAGGGCGCGGGCGGCGTTGGAGGTGAAGTACGTCAGCGCCTCGGACAGATCCATGTTCCCGTCCCGGACCAGATTGACCAGCTGGGCGTACATCGTCCCCACGTCCGTGACGCCGATCTCGGCCAGATTGCCGTAAGCGTCATAGTTGGACCAGCTGCCCTGGCCGTCGGAGCTGAAGGTCAGCCGCTCCATTGGGACGCCCTGGCCCCTGGCTTCCTTGAGCAAAGCGGGCATGCGGCCGGGGTCGCTTAAGTCGCAGGTGATGTCCATATACCCGCCCAGTTTCGCCAGCCTAAAGCCCTCCTGCGGCAGTTCTTCGGTGCGGGCCATGTGGGTGGGGTGAAAAGTCTTGGCCGGGATGTTCGTGCGCGCCAGGGCTTCGAACACCGGGTCCAGCCTGCCCGCTCCGTCCCCCATGTGGATCACAATGATGCCCGCCTTGCCGCCGATCATTCCCGCCACCCGCACGTCGCTGGCCAGGCGGATCAGCTCGTCCACGGAAATGTTGGGCGCCCGGTGGTCGGAGATCGCCAGCTTTAAGCCGATGATCTCGTTGATGAACGCGATGTCCTTTTTGATGCTTCCCGTGATGGTGAGGGAGGGCACACCGTAAGCTCCGCAGAGCGCGTAGGCCGTGATTCCCTCCTCGGTCAGCGCTTTGGCCTTGGCTACCAGGTTTTCCACACTGCGGGTCATGTCGTCGGTGCCCAGCAGCCCCAGCACCGTGGTGATTCCCGACCGGATCAGGGCTGAAAGGCAGATTTCCGGCGTCCGGGTATGGAAACTCCCCTCTCCTCCGCCCCCAACCAGGTGCACGTGCTGGTCAATGAGGCCGGGCGTGAGCATTTTCCCGCGCGCCTCAATTACCCGGCAGCCGCAGAGGGCGGGCAGGTTCTCTCCCACCGCCTCGACGCGCTCTCCGCAGATCAACACGTCCCGGATTCCCAGGTGCTCGGGTGCATAAATATCCGCTTCCTTAATTAATATCATGGTGTTTGCTCCTTTGTGGGTTATTTTTTAATGTGTGATTGGCGTGGCGTTATGTATGTTATGATTGTAGCACATTGGGTGGTAAAATGAAACTGTGTGGGGGCGTACTGTGGTGGGGAGAAGGGGGATATGTGAGTGGGAGGCGCAACGGGATGGGTGGTGGGCGGCGCGGAATAAAAAAGGCGGTTCCGCCGCCGGATGGAAACCACCGCTGTGGGAGAGCCGTCTTTCTTGTTATCGTTTCGTCTGTGTTCTTTCTTATTTTAAGAAGCCGTTTACGATCTGGGCTTCCGCCTCTTCCTCGGTCAGGCCCAGGGTCATCAGCTTTACGATCTGTTCGCCTGCAATCTTGCCGATGGCGGCCTCGTGGATCAGTGCGGCGTCGATGTTGTTGGCGGTCAGGCCGGGCACCGCGATAATCTTGGCGTCGTCCATGATAATGGCGTCGCATTCCGAGTGGCCGGAACATTTTGCGTTGCCGTTGATCTTGGAGTTGAAGGTCTGAATGGACTGGTCCTTGGCCACGGAACGGGATACCAGGTCCGTGCTGGCATCATCTCCATTCAAATCCACCACATAGGTGCTGACGGCGCTCTGAGTGCCGTGAGTCAGCAGGCGCTCCCGCACGATCAGCTTGGCCCCCGCGGCCAGCTCGGCGTTGGTAACACGATCCGTGGAATCCACGCCCTTGATCTGAACCATTTCCATCTCCACGTAGCTGTTCTCTTCCATATGAACCTCGGTCAGGGGATTCAAAATCCGCTTTCCGCGGCCGTCGCCCTCGCCGTAGTGCTTCTCCACGTATTTTACCTTAGCGTTTTTGCCCACATAGAAGCGGTGGATGCCGTCGTGCTCCGCGTCCTGGTCGCCGCAGTTGTGGATGCCGCAGCCGGCCACGATGACCACATCGCAGTCCTCGCCGATGTAAAAATCGTTGTAAACCATATCCTTCAGCCCGCTCTCGCTGACCACCACCGGAATGTGCACGCTCTCATGCTTTGTGCCGGGCTTTATGCGGATGTCGATTCCGCTCACATCCTCCTTGGTGGTGATATCAATATTTGCGGTGGTGCTGCGGCTGGCCAGCTTGCCGTTGGCGCGGATATTGTAAGCGCCCTCCGGAACCCCGTGCAGGTCCGCAACTTCCATCAATATTCTCTCTTGAATTTCATCCATTTTCGATTCATCTCCTTTTCCGTACGGCGATTTAATCCTGATTGTAAAACTTGCTGCAGGCATCCACCGCGGAGGCGGTGCCCATAATCTGGGGCATAATCTCGTCCCTGGAACCGTGGTTGACGATCTTTCCGTCCGCGATCACCACGATTTCGTCCGCTATATTTAAAATCCGCTCCTGATGGGAAATGATCAGGATGGACCCGTTTGTATTTTTGCGCATGCGCTCGAACACCTGGATCAGGTTCTGAAAGCTCCAGAGGTCGATTCCCGCTTCCGGCTCGTCAAAAACGGAGAGCTTGGAGGCCCGGGCCAGCACCGAAGCGATCTCGATGCGCTTCAGTTCGCCGCCGGACAGGCTGGCGTTCACCTCGCGGTTGATGTAATCCTTGGCGCAAAGCCCCACCTCGGACAGGTATTGACAGGCGTCGGTTACGGACAGCTTTTTCTTCGCCGCCAGACGGATCAGATCCAGGACCTGTACGCCCTTAAAACGCACGGGCTGCTGGAACGCAAAACTGATTCCAAGATTCGCCCGGTCGGTAATATTCATATCTGTGATATCCTGGCCGTCGAACAGAATCCTTCCGCTGGTGGGCTTCTCGATGCCCATGATCAGCTTGGCCGTGGTGGACTTTCCGCCTCCGTTGGGGCCTGTGATCACCACAAATTTTCCGTCTCCGATGGTCAGGTTCAAATCCTTTATAATCCCTTTTCCTCCCTCGTCGTCATTGACGTCGAAGGTAAGATTCTCTAATGTAAGCATAGCCTTCTCCTGCCTCTCTGTTTTTTAACACTCTGGATCGCTGCAAATGCAGCCACAACCTACAGTATACACTATTTTTCCTTTTTTTACTATCCTTATTTTACCTGGGCTTCCAGGAAATGTCTGTTGCATTTGCAACAGTTTTGCGGATTATAAAAGGCGGAAAGCTCTGATGAACTTTCCGCCTTTTCTGCGCCTGCAGAAGATGGGAGTCGAACCCACAAGGTATTACTACCACACGGACCTGAACCGTGCGCGTCTGCCAATTCCGCCACTTCTGCATTTCGCGCCTGTTATCACAGGCGACGAAGGTTATTATAAGGGAATATGGGGGATTTGTCAATTACTTTTGAGGAAAAAATGAATTTTTCGTTCTGTACCTTACCCCGCCTGTATCATCCTTTCAGTGTCACGAACATTAAAACGCAGGTCACAAAAATCAGTCCCACCACCAACAGCACTCCCATGTTGTGCTGCTTGACGTTGTGCACCGACGGCGGAACGAGGCCCGCCTTGCGCAGAGCTGTTACAATGGGCTTGTAGAGTAAGAGGACGAAGGCCGTGTTCAGGCCGCCCTTAAACAGGTTGAAGGGAAGAAATACCGGCACCAGCAGCGCTTCCACCGCATCTCTGGGATATCCCATGTAGATAGGGGTGAGTAAGTAATTCCATAGAAGCATGGCGATTGTTGCCAGCACGATTCCCGACACAAGGCCGATGGCCGCGCCTTTTAACGTGTGGTCGCGTTTGTAGAGATAGGCGGCCGGGCAGGCGAAGCAGCAGCTGGCCAGAATATTCATCACACAGCCGATGATGCCGGTGCTGCTGATGGTAGCCATCTCGATAAAGGAGACGATCACGGAGATCACCATGGCCGTCCAGGGGCCGAACATAAAGCCGCCGATCGTAATCATCACGTCTTTGGGTTCATAGCTCAGAAACAGAACTACCGGGATGCGGAAAAACAGCACCATGAGAAAGGCGATGGCGCAGAGCATTCCCACCGTTGTGATCCGTTTTGTCCTGGCGTCCGTGCCGGACTTTGTGTTTGCAGTTACGTTTGCGTTGCTGTTCATAGTTTCATACCTCCGAATGAATTATTTGCCGGATTCCGCCGGTCAGTCGGTTGAAACCGCCTGGCTGACAGAAAAACACCTGAAAAGCAATATGCCTTTCAGGTGTCAAATAATATCCGGTGCATCATTTGGCCGCTGCAAAATACAGCCGCCCCGTCTATGCTGACACATCTTCTTTCATCCAGACTATACTGTTGGTCCCGGAGTTTCACCGGGTCAACGCTCGCGCGCTCGCGGACTGTACCGCCAATCGGGAATTTCACCCTGCCCTGAAGACATAATCTTATTCAGTTGTGGTTATTATAACGCTTTTGGGTTATTTATGCAAGTGTGTTTGAGCATAATTCTTTTATATATTCTCTGCCTGCAATTACATTGATCCATTCTTCCGGTATTTGGTCGGCTCCGTAAAAACTTGACGCCAAACCTCCGGCCACAGCTCCAACCGTATCCGTATCGTCTCCCAAATTAACTGCTTTTAGTACGCATTCCTGATAGGACGACGAATTTAACAGACACCACAATGCAGCCTCCAGAGTGTGAACCACATATCCGCTGCTTTGGATTTGTTCCTCCGGCAACCGTTTGAATTCATCCAGCCTCTTAAGCCGATTATAACTCCTTATTTCTATTTCACCGATTCTGTCATAATAATCAAAGGCAGTCTGTATTCCATTGTGAACACACTCCGCTATCGGATCAGTCCCGCCAATTAACCTGATTGCAACCATCACATAAATCCCACAACCAACCTGGCTCCTGCTATGTCCGTGGGTCAGAGACGATAGATTGTGTATTAACTCCATTTGGGCATCAATGCTGAGTTCCTGATGGTTGTATAGATAATAGGCGATTGGAAGAATTCGCATGAGCGAGCCATTTCCATTTTCATATTCTGATTTACCACCACATTCCAATGGGGCAATTCCGCGCCCATAATTCATTATGGCTTTGCTGGTGGCATTTCCAACGTCAAAGACCTCTCCTAAGGCAGTGTATTCTCCATACAATAACCATGCCGAGAATTTGTCCATGATATCTGTATAATTAATTGCTTTACATTGAACCATGCTATCTAACAGCGCTAGTGTTAAGCTTGTATCATCAGACCATACCCCCATAGGCTGATGATGTGTCCCGTATTCCCGCATCGATTTAACCGGATTCCTTGCTATACATTCGCGGGACATAAACTCAACCGGGACCCCCAGGGCATCGCCTGTGGCAAGTCCAATTATACCATCGTATATGTTTCTCAAATTGTCTCCCTCTGGCTTGGTACTTTTTATTAGCCATGGCTTTTCATTTCGGCAACCCCATATCATACTATGCGATATCCAAGCGGTCTTTCATCTTATTGATTTCCATCCGATGATTGATCAGCTCCAATTCCATGCCTTCGCGCTTCTTCTCAAACTGAAGAGCCTCGTCAAGACGCTGTTTGAGGAAGTCGTGGCCTTCACCGATAATATCGATTTTTTTGGAAATGTCGTTTTCGATGGTGAGCTCCATGCGTGTGACACGGTTTTCTATACCGGTAACCCGGTCCTCGATCACTGCGACCTTATCCTCGATCCCAGTAACCCGGTCCTCAATACGCGCTGTTTTGTCCTTTACTTCCCTCAAGTCCACGCTCATGCTTTCCAGCTTATCCAGTATCAATTTCTCTGTTTCCGTCATAATTTATCCTCCCCTTTTCTTAATTAATCCTAGTGCCGTATCCATTTTTATATGGTTTCTGTCTGATTTTGTTTTCAAAGCCATTGGGTAACGGATCGCCGGAGCTCCCCCTCTCTCCCACACCCATCCCCGTGATTATTTCTATCATACCACAACGCCTGACACAAAGTCTATATCATTTAGAACCCCCATTTTTCTCCAAATCCTCCACCATATACCGATAATTCTCCCTCTGATCCGCCAGATATTCATCGTTTCTCTGCGCGAAGGACGTCAACCACGCTTCCAGGTCCACCTCGTATTTGCACGAGTACGCGGCCATGGCCAGGAGTGACAGACGGTTTGCGGGGGCAAGGAGTTTGGAGTTGTCCTTGATTGCGACGGCTTCCAGATCGTCCAGGAGCTGGCTGTAGAACTCGATGTCCTTTTTGACCTCCCCAGGTGTCAGACCGGTGCACGCTGCGATGAACTGCTCCGGGGTTGCGGCGGTTTGTGCGGCGCCGGATTGGATGTGAAGAAATTCCATCATCAGATGTTCCAGAATATGTAACTTACGGCTAATGACATTCTTGTCTTTTGTGGCCCGGTTGGCGTTCACATCGTCGAAGGACATGTCCAGCCCGGGCACGGTTCTGGCGTGTAATTCTTCCTGGAACGCGTCGAGGAAGGCCGCATACCTGGAATCGTCGCCGCACAGCAGGGTGAACCTGTGAAACAACGCGAAGAACAGGAACGAGTCTTTGCTGGTGAAAATGGCGGGGTACTCGTCCCCCACCGCCGCCTCCAGACGGTCCAGCTCCTGCCTGAGCGTCTGAAACTCGCGGTCGGACGCGTTCCGGTTCAGATAGGTTCCCAATTTTTTTGAGTTTTTCTGCCAGTTTTCCAGATGGAACATGGCCATCAGAGACTCGCACACCACCCGCTCGCAGGTTCCGTTGTTCAGCTCCGTGGCGGAAAAGCTGCCGCAATCCTTGAAAAAGCGGTGGGACTGGGAGATTTCCTTCACGTTTTTGGCGATGGCGTCCATGTAGGTGATGCTGTTTTCGTTGTGGTTCATGGACGTCTGGCGGTTATAGCGGCGAATATGGTATCCGATCTCCTCGTCCGTACAGTCCAGATGCTTGACCACGTCGATCTGATAATTGTCGAACTTCTCCTTCAACTCCATAGGGAGATCAGCGTAGCCCTTTTCGCGCAGGTCAAACTCCACGTCCTCCATGACCGGCGCGCCGTACTCGTCGATGGTTTTGCCGGGCCTCTGGTAGTAGACGATGGGCAGCTCCACATTTTTGCCCAGCTTGAAGATACCCTTCTTGTATTTTTCAAGAACGGTCAGCCTCTGCAACCCGTCAATGAGCCAGAGAATCACCTTACCGTCCACCAGCTGTTCGCAAATCTTGATGGAATCCACGTCTTCATGCTTAATGGCGGTTGCGATAAAACCGTCCCTGGCATCGCTCTTCCACTTGTCCGCTTTTCTCTGCTGCGGATGATTTTTCCGCAATTCCCTGCGGCTGAACATATTGAGCAGCGTAGCGCACATGTAGGTGTCCTTTTTGGTTTTATCCCGCCCCATCATTCCCATATTGATTGTACCTCCTGCTAAAATAACACTGAAACATTTTCATATGACCTGAGCATGGCCATGTGATTCGAATATTCCTTTTCTGACAGATGTAATTGCTCCCGGATCTCGGAGGGCTTGTACCCCTCCGACAACAGCGCGGCGATCTCCCGCTGTTTCCGGGAAAGTCTTTCCAGATATTGTTCCATCCGGCTGCCGGAGGGCGCGCCGGTCTCTATGAGAAGCTCTGTCTCCAGGTCAAAGGGAGACAAAAGCACGTCCCCAAGTGTCGCTCCGCCCTCTTCCTCCATGGGCGCATCCAGGGAAAGACACATCCTGTCCGCAATCCGTTTCACCCTGTTCCGGCATGTCATCAGGGACTTGAACTTCCGTGAAAGGCAGCTTTTAAGAAACGCTTCGAATTCCTCGCCCCTGGAATCGTCAAAGGACGCGGCGGCGCTCCAGACGGTCCGGTTGGCCTCGCTGTAAAATTCGTCGTAATCCTTCGCCGAGATTCCGCCGAAGCGGGTGAAAATCGGGTAGGCAATCTGCCTGAGCCGGGCCATGTTGTTGCCACAATAGTAATCAAGCGTCTCCTGTTGGCGCTTATCATCCATAAATAATACCCCCTCTTTCTGATGCTCATTATAATTCGAACATATGTTCGTGTCAAGCCCAAACAGAACATTTGTTCGATATAATTTCAAAAAATTAAGAGGCATTAACCATTACGTCAACGCCTCCCGCATTCGCCTATGGATTTCTTACATAAAGTACCTGCATTTTTCGGAATAAAAAAACGGCTCCTTTGTAAAAAGCCTGATCATCGGTTTCAGATCTTCTGTTTCTCTGTATGCTTTCAGCGCCTCCAGATACTCGTTCCGATTCTCCCGTTTCCATTCGCCCATTGTGTACTCCTTCCAAACTGCTGTCTGAATTGATTACAACCTGTACCGATGACGTTTTTCATTCATTTTGTCAACTTCCCGCCACAAAACAGAGAATCTATCAACAGAACCATTTTTGAAAAGGAGGGAATCAATGTTTGATCCGCATTCGAACGCCGTCTATTTCGCACGGTACAACGCCATGTGTATGCGCTACGCGCTGCTCACGGATCAGGCTCTGATCGACCGGTGGAAGTACCATCAGCTCCGGTCGCAACACAAAGAGGACGGGGACTGGATCGCGTTCTCCGTGTGCGAGGACCTGCTCCGGCAAAGGGGGAATCCCTATCTGGACAACCATTACCCAAAGGATTGAATATTTTAGTAGAAAGGAAGTTGATTGAAAATGAATGATCTGTTGAAACAGAACCGCACCTTCGGAGGGCTGATTTTTGAGTCCGATTTCAATACGGAATACAGCGGCCGGCGTGAAAAAGAGTCCCCCGCCGCCCTTCGGATTGTGGCGGCGAGGAGATTTGACGAGCAGTGCCGGCTGAACGCGCAGGCCAGAGACAGAGGGCTTGCAGGGAAGGAGGCGGACGTATGAACCAGGCAATGTATACCCTTGTGAAGCTCCCTCTCCGGGAATTGATCCGCCATGATTTTGATTTACAGCTGTCGGAGGAAGAGGAAATAAACCGGGAATACCTGGTGGCCCAGGGGGACTCCCTCCTGTTTGACCAGATTGAGCGGCTGCGTGGTTACCCTTCGGAGCGAATTCAGGAGGTAATTCTGGTGACCGCGCGGAAGAACCCCAACCAGGAAACCGCGCTGCGCACTGTTTTGCGCCATGGTTTTACCTACAACGGGGTGCATTTTTCCCGGTTCGGGAAATCGGCATCCCAGGGCAAGGACGGAATCACCGCCTTTGTGTGCGATTCCATGTTTGATGAATTATACCGGATTACGCAGATGGATATTCCCGTCGACCACTGCGTCATCGCAAAGTACGAGGCCCAGAGGTGCCTGGCCTTCAGCGCCTGCACCCTGATCCGGGACTACATGCCCAATATTGTGATCCTCGGCGAATATGAAAAGACGATTCCGGGCCAGCTCATCAAATATGTGACAGAGCGTGAACAGGAGCTGGTGGATCAGGAGACGGGAAAAACTGTGGTCTACCAGGCCAGGGAGGTGCGGGAGGGCCTGGCGGATATCCGGCTGTCCCCATTTGACGGGTGCGGCTGCCATGAGCGGGAATTTATGGAGCAGGTCAGCGCCCAGCTGGGGCTGGATTACAACGCCGTCGGGGTCCAGGTGCGGATGCCCTTCATGAAGGGCTACTCGGTCTACGTCCCGTTCCGGGACATTTTAAAGGAATGGGGCGTTGAAACGATTACCGACGTCTACGGCCGCGCGCATCCGGTGGATACCATCGACTGCATCTGGAATATTTCCATGTTCAAAGGCCACAAATTGTTTCAATCGGCCTACGGAGACAGGGCGTGGGACGAATACCGGAACACGGTGGAAAAATACCGGTTCAAGCTGGGGATCAGCAAATACAGCCATCACATCCGAAACCTCAACAAATACACCCGCATGAATTTCCAGTATCTGCAATGCCTGGATTTGTGGAACCCCAAATATATCAGACGGTACGAGGAGCGGGATTTCCAGTATGATATTCTCGACCCGGAAAACGACGGCAAAATCATCAAAATCGCCAAGTATACCACCGCGCTTCTGGAAAAGATTCTGAAGGGGGACCGGTTCTATACATACAAATTCATGGGGATCACGGACACCGGCGATTATGAGCCGGAAAGCCGGTATCTGGAGGCGGCGCTGATTCACGACGGGATGTTAAAGGACCCGGCGGTCAAACAGTTCCTTTACCGGAAGCTGAAGAAACTGATCGACGAGGCCAAGGTGGGAAAGATTTATTGTTCCGGGTTTTACCACACCGGCGTGGGCGATATGATCGGATATTTGCAGTACGCCGCCGGAATGGAGCCGGTGGGCTGCCTGGGGGAACGGGAGCTGTACAGCGCCAATTTTGAGTGCGGGGAAATTCTCTCCTTCCGCTCGCCCCTGGTCGATCCGTCGGAGGTCAACCGGGTTCGGATCGCCCGCAACGACCTGATCCAGAAATGGTTCGGTCATTTCAAGGATCAGGACGTGGTCATGTTCAATCTGCACGATATCTCGGCTCCCCAGCAGGGCGGGGCGGATTTTGACGGGGATATTTTCTTTCTGTGCGACGATCCGGTGATCGTGGCTTCCAAAATCGAGAAGCCGGTGATTCTGGACATTGAGGACAAGCAGACCGCCCGGTCCCGGGACTACACGGCCGAAAATCTTGTGGAATACGAGGTAATGACCCGGGACAACCGGATCGGAGAGATCACAAATGTGGCGACCAGCATCGAAAACCGGTACACAACGGATGAGAATTTGAAAAAACGCTATTCCGACTACTGCTCTCTCCTGCGCATTTTCCAGGGAAAGGAAATCGATTTTTTGAAAACCGGCTTTCGCTGGCACATGAACCGGGGGCTGCAAAAGCATTTGAAGCAACTGCCCTATTTCCTTCTTTACAATTATCCCCAGAAACGGGCCCTCTACGAGAAGCTCCAGGAGAAGAACAAGGGACTCGGGGAGGGTGAGGAACGCATGAAGCTGAACGCATACCACTCTCCCTCTCCCATGAACGAGCTGTGCGACTATATCTGCGCCTGGGAGAAGAAACGGATTTTGTGGGACCGATGTGTGGACGATCTGGCGGACACCCGTTCCCTGATCCTGAAGCCGGGGCTGGACCTGACGGACCGGGCCAAACTCCGAATATGCCGGAGCTATATCAATGATTACGCCGCCGCCATCAAGCTGCATTTTTCGCAAAACAGCGGCGTGGCCTCCCATTCCGCCCCCGGACAGCGCAGATTCAGCTTCGATTTGATCGTGGAGCATTTCAAGAGCAGACTGAGGGATGAGCTGAAAATGGACGAGGCGCTGATTGCGAATTATGTGATCGCCGCCTCTTACCGCTCCCTGTCCGTCAGCAAGGCATTTGCCTGGTCGGCTTACGGAGATTATATCATTGCGAACCTGAAGCAAAACGCCGGTTCCAGGCCGGAAACGGCGATCCGGGAGGTTCCCGCCGGGACTGAGGGCGCTTACGAGTATTTGGGGAAATATTTTGTGTTTGAGGGGGATGATTCCGATTTACCAGTGTGAGGATTTGTATTTGTATGAGATTGTGGAGGATTTCAAGTGGGCGGAAACTGAGGAGGAACGGTCGGACATTTTCAGCGCCTTCTGCGCTTCCATCTGGTCCTGTGCCAACAAGCGCAGGACCTGGACCAGAACGATCCGCTACCGGGTAAACCGGACATCGGCGGACAGCGAACTGGGGCGGATTTTCGCGGGCTGGACAAGAGTCGAATATCTGGCCTGTAAATCCACCACAAAGGAGGAAAACTGGCGGCCCCTTCTCCGGCAGAAGATCAACAACCTGTATACCAGGTATTTTGACCCGGAAATTATTCTGGACAAGGCGTACCTGGATTTGCTGAAAACGCCCAAACGCCTGTATTACGAGTGGACCGCCGGGGCGGAAATGGACCTGGCGGACGTGGAGGCGCAGATCAGCCGGGCCATGGAGGAGGCCGGGGCGGTAAAAGAAGCCCTTCAGCGCGGGAAAATGGCACTGCCGTGGAACGATTATAAGCGGCTGATTGAGACATTTTTGTACCGGTGCTTTCAAAACTGCAAGCTGACCGACCAGTATGAGGGGAAGGCCTGCGTGCTTGGCCGGGTGGATTTCCTGACTGAGGATCATTTCTATGTAAAATATATGAGCCAGTGTCTGGACGGGGAACTTCGGAAGTGGCAGAAACAGTATTACGGGGTTCCCAAAAGTTCGCGCAAAGGATATAAACGGTGTGCGGTCTGCGCTGCTTTGATTGAAAAGGGCGGAAACCGGAAAACACTGTGCCGGGCCTGCCGGGCGGACAATGATTTGATGCGGTATCGGCGGTACAACGAAAAGCGAACCACAAATAGAAAAACGGAGTTTTGACCGCGCTGCCGGAGTTTTCCGCTGTTTTCCCGCATGTATATATCATATATGGAAACTGACGGCAGTATGGCCCAGACGCCCGGGCGGCCGGTATTTTCAGGGCCCGATTTCAATGTAAAGCAGGTGATCCTATCAACCGTTACTCGTCTTACGACTATTTGTGGAATGAACCCTACGCGGTGGACGGAATTGGCAAAATCCGCTGTCCCACCCTGTTGGAGATCCGCCGAATGACCTATCACATTTTCTGCACGTTTCTCAATCTGACTCTGATCTCAAGGGATGAGTTCATCTCAAAATTCAATCTGGATGAATTAAAATCCGATCCCATTTCCCTCTATGAGCTCGTACTCGCAATGACTCCCCAGCTTCTGTTTCAGTACATCCGCGTGTTTATTGCCAACGATGAGGTGCGGTTTCTGGAACGGAGCGGGGCGTTTGAGATCGTGGATTTGACCGACGGCGGAGAACAGACTGCCGGGCGGATCGACGGCCGGAATTTCGACCGGTTCCGGGAGAGCGTAGCCTCGGTTTTGGGGCTTAAAAAGCCGGTGGATAAGCCGGTCCGCTTCAAAAGCGAACGCGCGCGGAAATTGATGGAGAAAATCCGCAACAACAAAAGCAGCGTCAAAAAGCAGGACGAGGCTTACGAATTCGACAACATGGTTCTGAAATACTGCACCCACAACAAGGTTGGAATCAACCTTTTAAATGTGGGAGGGCTGACCTATTATCAGTTCATCCGGCTGTTCTACGAGTATATCCACGCAAGGCAGTCCGACTACGGCGACGCGCTGGCCGCCAACACATTTTCCTATAAAGATCCAAAGGACTATAGTCCCATGCAGTGGATCGAAAAGCTGAAGGATGGTAACTTTTAACCACGATTGCGATCGTGAGCATTTTATTTAAAAAGGAGAAAAAACTATGTCATTTAATCCCAACATGTCCAACAAGGATGTCGCCGATCTCATTTTCCTGGACTACAAGAGCAAAAAGCCTTGGCTGAACCTGGATTTCGCCAATGTGACCACCACCGGACTGGAGGCGACCCGCGATTTCGCCACCGGCGGACAGGGCGCGCCCAACCGGGTGGCCTTTGACAGCAACCGGACCGGCACGCTGGAAATTCAGACCCAGATTGCGACCATGAAGCTGTTCAGCCTGATTTCCGGCACGGAGATCGAAGATCATTTTGAGTACCTGAAGAGAATGGTGCTGACCGCTTCCGGCACAACCCTCACCATTCCCGCCGACGTGGAGCTGGTTTCGGGTTCCATTTACGTGTACCCGGCCGACGACGATTGCGGAAAATCCCTGGAAATCACGGTTTCCGACCACGCGATCACACTGCCCGAGGGCTCTGCCGGCGATTTTGTGGTGTACGGCATGGTGAAGGTTGACTCCGGGGCCCAGGTGGTAAAGTTCAATTCCAAATCCTTCCCCAAGGCATTTGTCATCTACGGCGAGACGCCCTGGAAGACCGAGGACGACGAGATCGCAGACATGCACCTCACCTATTATAAGGCCCAGCCTCAGGCTGCCATGAGCCTGGCTCTGAGCAATACCGGCATCATCGAGATGACCATCACCTGCAACCTGCTGGCGGACGATGAAGACCGCATCTATGACATGGCCATTATCGGCTGATACCGACGGGAAAATGCCGACGGTGTTCTGTAGTGTTGTAGATTGATTGGAGAAGTAGAAATGGGGAACGACAAACGGAGGAAATGAAGTTCGTTGTTCCCTGTTTTTACGGAAATGGGGGCAAATTGGAGTTTTTGAATGAATTTATGCTGCCTGTTGTGGTGGGAATCTGCCTCTGCACAGGTTTTATTGTAAAAAAATGGGTGCGCGACGTGGATAACAAGTATATCCCTACCATCGTGGCTGTTTTGGGCGTGGTCACCGCCTCGTGGATCAGCGGCTGGATCTTCACGCCGCAGGTTGTGCTGTCCGGGCTGATCAGCGGTTTGGCGTCCACCGGAATGCACCAGCTGTTGAAACAATACATTGAAGGAAATCATGGGAGGAATGCAGGATATGATCACACTGATTCGGATGAAGTATAAGGAATGGAAACTGAAACTGGCGCTGTATACGGTCCTTGAGGCGGTTGCCGCCGAGCAGAAGGACATCGCCGCGCTTTTGTCCAGGCTCTACGCCGCTTTGAAGGACGTGCCTTTGGATGAGTTGAGAGGGGAATTTCTGGGGAAGTTGGCGGAGGTGATTCATGAGCGGGGGAATGAGGGGAGGAACGGCAAGGGGATGGAGTAAATGGCGGAGAGGACGGATTGGGGCGCAAAAAAGGATGTGCTTGTGATTGGGACACATCCTTTTTGAGTTTGAGATATGGGATTTTTAGGTTTGCAGATTGAGGCGGAATGGTTTGATTACCATGTGTGTTTACAGTTTAGGCACTTGTATTTTGTTGATTTTCTTTGAGAAGATTCCGAGGCCAATCAGGGAGGCGGCTCTTTCGGTTGATGTGATCGGCTTGATGTTGGGGGAGCCGCAGGTGGGTTGCAACATTATGCGGAATCGATTCTACTAAATGGGCTCAATCTCTACTGACGTGCCGTTGGCCACTACGCCAATCATATTGTTGGAAAATGTAATATAATCGAAATCGATTCCGATTATCGCATTTCCCCCGCTTTGAACCGATTTTTTCACAAGATTTTTTAATGCCGATTCCCTCGCTGTTTCCAACTTCATAGAAAACATTTCAGACTGAGAACCGAACAAATCGCTTATACTGGCCCCCAATTCGGACAGAAACCCTGTTCCCAATACAACACTGCCACTGATTACTCCTTTGTAGGCCTTGATACAATAGCCATCAAAATTGTAACCCGTAGTTATAACATGATTTTCTTCAATTTCTTTCAGTTGCTGATTACGTTCCGCAATCATTTCAATCTGACGAGCCACTTGCTCTTGATTATCGAGCTCCTTCTGCAAGTCATTAAAAATTGTCTGTCTCAGGCTTTCTGTAAATGATAATATGTACTCCGTAACTTCATCTGGGAAATCACATTTTCTAATTGTAGTTACTGCATTTTCATAATTTTCTTTCAGGCTGTCCCTATCCTTGGCATGTTTAAGTATATTTAATTGAGGCTTAAATTTGTAGAAACATCCGTCGCACATCGGATCATTATATTCTTCTGACAGTGTGTTAGAGCCGGAAAGTAATCCTAATTTCTTTCCACAACATTTACATGTAGCCATATATTATAACCTCTTATTTTCTTTGAATTTAAATACTTAAAACCTTATAAAAACTACACCTTGAAATATTTGAAACATTTATATGCGCCTTACGAATGATTAGAATCTTGAATGTTACCATTCACTGCCGCAGTTATTGCAGTGCCATTGCTTACTTACCTTCCCTACCGCAAATACACCCCACAATGCTACACTACCAACTTTTGACAGGCCGGATATTTTCTTTATATTAGTTAATCCGCAGGTTGGGCATTTGGGAATATTTACATTTTCTTCGAACTGTAGCTGAGGATCCATTTCTAAGCCATATGTCAACTCTTCAAAAACGGCTTTTGCTGTAATTTAGTCACATTCTGTCGTTTCTATAATATACTGAATGGCCTCTGAATATTGGTTTTTATCTTTAAAGTCTAATACTTTAAATAACCGATCGATATCATCCATGGTTTTTAAAGCGTCATCATAATTCATTGAAAATACCTCCTGGACGAGCCCTCTCTTTCAATCTTCTAATGTGGGAATCTGAAAGCGATAATGTTTAATATCCTTTGTCTTTGATTGAATACAGTAATTTATTGATTTAAAAATCCGAATTACAGTTGTTACAATGCCATTGCTTTCCAACTTTCCCTACTGCAAATACGCCCCATAACACTACACTACCAACTTTCGATAGACCTGAAATTTTCTTTGTGCTTTTGGAATGGCAATAAGGGCATTCTGCATTATTACGATATTGATACTCCTGACTTAATCTTTGCCGCTCATTTCGTAATTCTATTTTCCTTAAGATTTCAGTTCTATCGTCGTGGTGAGGTATATTATACCTTTTTTCTAAATTACTCCACTCCTGATGACAGTTTAACACGAAATTATATGCAGTATCATAATCACAGTGAATCATTGAGATAATTTTATTTGCAGCCAATTCAAGCTTATTGTCATATATATCATCATCAATTAAATTATACTCGTCGTCAGTTAAAACTACCTTTGTAAAATCAATGCTTACATTTTCACCACACCCTTGACATATCGCTTCTGTTTTCATTTCATTACTATTTTGGACTATAAAATTTGCATTGAAAAGACCGCATGTTTCGCAAGGATAACCTATTTCTGTACCTGTCTTAAAAATCCTACTGTTCTGACTGTTGCTAATTGGGAAACCGCAATGAATGCAAATTTTAGACTTATCACTTATATCTTTTCCGCATTCTGGGCATTTAATAATAGACATTTTTTTCACCCCATTCATTAAATTCGGTAACATTAAAATGTTGAATCAATTTTTTCATCAACCAGTCCATCAACTATATATACTATTTTTCGCTTTCTCATAATCCACTAATTTGAATCTCCCATTATAGTTATTGTATCACAAGCACTTTTTGCAAACAACATAAATCCATGTCATACATCTAAAGAATAACTATATATCAAAAAACAAAGCCTTAATCGAGTGTGAGAAAAGTCAAAAAACGGCTACCAATATAATGTATAAGCCCTTTATTAAACTGTAAGCTAAATTTGGTTCTGGTTATCTATTGCTTGTGGGAGGCAGTATACGACGCAGAGGCATTTCCCAAATAGGGAGAAAAATAATCCCAATGTCATGAAAGGAGTTCTTCAATGAATAACGATTACAAAATACGTCTACAAGCAATGATCGACGAAAGTAGTTTGTCGGACATAGAGAAAAAACTGGCGAAGGAGCGCTTAAAGATTGGCGCGGATATTGTCCTGGATCAGTTTGGAAAAAACAAGGCGGAAATCGAAAAGCAGTCCAAAGCGTTATCTAACATGATCAAAGGCACCCTTGGAGATGCAGTTCCCGACAAACTGGCCGCGCAGTGGGCAAAGCAGTTCTACAAAGAGATTGAATCCGGGGCAAAAAAGGCCGCCGGGGAGCAGGAAAAGCTGAATGAAAATGTCTCCGAGCAGTCTCTTTCCCAGGTTTTCAATAAGTTTAAAAACAGCAAAATCGGTTCAAGCGCGATCAATGAATTGTGGAACCAATTAAAGAAAATTCCCGAAGAGGTCTACAAAATCGATACTGCAATGACCAAGCTGTACCGCGTAACGGACGAAACGGATTGGAAGTATTCGCAGTTTCTTGATCAGGCCGCTTCCAAAGCTCAGGGACTGGGGCGCTCAATATCGGGCCTGATCGATCAGACCGCCGCCTGGGCAGGACTTGGATTCAGTCTGGACGAGGCGGACAAGCTGGCGGAGATATCTTCCGTTTACGCGAATATCGGAAATGTAGATGATCAGACCGCCATATCGGAACTGGCGGCCGCTATGAAAGCATTTAATATCGAAGCCTCCGACAGCATTTCCATTGTAGATCAGCTTAATGCACTGGGAAGCGAGTATTCCATATCCGCCGCCGATCTGGGGGACGGACTCAGAAAGAGCGCGGACGCAATGGCATTGGCCAACAATGACATTGAGCAGACCCTCGCCATGATCGCTGGCGGCGTGGAAATCACAAGAGACGCAGGCGGAATGGGAAATTCATTGAAAGTTCTGGCTTTGAGACTTCGGGGGATGAAAGGGGAACTTGAGGCGTTCGGCGAAGATGCTTCTGATGTGCTGCCGGTGGACAAGCTTCAAAGCCGCATCTCGGAGTACACGAAAGGCGCCGTCAATCTATTCGATGATTTTGATCCGTCGAAATTTAAATCCACCTATGATATTCTTTTGAGTATATCCAGGGTTTGGAATGATATCAGTGCGACAGACCAGGCTGAGCTTTTGGAAGTAATTGCGGGCAAACAGGATGCCGGTAACGTTTCAGCGTTATTAAAAGCGTTCCAAAAAGGACAGGTACAGCAGGCATACGGTGATGCGCTGAACTCGGATGGCTATGCTATGCAGGAACAGGCGCGGTGGCTGGACAGCCTGGAGGCGAAGACGCAGCAGTTGGAAGCGGCGTTTCAATCTTTGTCCAATACTGTGCTGGGATCGGATGTGTTGAAGGTGTTGGCGGATGGCGGCGTCGGCGTAATCAATACGCTGGATTCTATCATCGATAAGTTGGGACTGTTGGGAACTCTGTCGGTGGGTGCAAGCGCTATACTGGGCGCTAATGGATTAGGGTTAACGTAGAGTTACTTGTCATAGTTTACAAGCCCCCTACTACAAAATAGTGGGTGTTCTACGATTTGGTCGTTCATCGAGTAGACTAATCCTTGGATTAAAATCCTTAATATGTCGAATATCGGGGGAAGCCGTAAGCCTATTGAGATAGGTACTGATAATACTGCAACAAAAGCTCCATGTGGGTGTATTACAGCTAAGTACAAAAGTACGAAAATGGTAATCCCGACGCGGTATATGCATTACGTGTAGAATGTATATATCCACAATATACCGCGCGAGAGGCTGACAAGACACGGCCTGATTTTTGATCGGGCTGCAACATACATGATCCGTTACCGTGGCGAAAGGCTGCGTGAAGCGAACAGGGGAACGAACGGTAGTGTTCACTACTGCCCTGCTTAGTACAAATTATACAAATCCATTTCTGGCTTGGAAACGGAAATGGAAGGTTCTTTTATACAAAAAATGATGCGAATATGAACTCACATCATTTTGGAATATCGTGATTTAATTACCATGTGTGCTTACAGTTTAAGCATTTATAGGTTTTGTTTATCTTTTTTGAAAAGAGGCCCAGTCCGATGACGGATACTGCTCTCTCCGTTCCTGAGATCGGCCTTATGTTGGTTGAGCCACAGGTGGGGCATTTAGGGATATTATTACTCCTCTTTTGCTCTAATTGTTCTTGCTGTTGCACCTGTATCCTAAACTGACTCATGCGGGATTCATATTCAATTATATTATCTTGTCTAAGCTTTATCATAGCTTCGATAAAGTTTACATCCTGTGATACTTGCGTTAACACCTTTAAATCAAGTGCAGGAAAATCAATATTTTCAAAACTAGAACCACATACATCACAAACAGTTGTCGTATCTAAATAGACCCAATAGTACCCGCCTACTCCAGTAAACTTTACAATATTACGGTCTTTACAGCATTGACAGAATTTTATCATACAATACCTCCAGTATCTAATAATTGTTCCAAGCTCTTGTTATATAATAACATTATAAGCAAACGTTGTAAACTATGATAATAATAATGGATGGACTACGTTGCTAGATAAAGTTCTCAAACCTTCACAAATCCCCCTAAAAGTTGAACAGGCTCTTGAAATGCTGAACGGCAAAAATATAAGTACTATCAAAACTGTTGAAGAATTAGGTAACACAGTTGGTTACACCAACGAACAATTTTTCAATTTCGCCAAACAAGCCGACTTATCCGGTGACTTATTACAGCAATACAAAGATTACATCGGTCCTGCCACCTCTCTAACCGCTAAATTTGGTGCTACTCTCAAATCAGCCGTGGCAAATATTGGTATAATGCTGGCAGTCAATACCCTTATATGGGCCGTAAGTAAGGCATGGGATCATTTTGCAAACCGTGTAGAAAATGCAAAAGAAAACGCCGCGGCCTCTGCTCAGAATTATAGAGATCTAACTTCAGAAATTGAATCAACCAATGCCAAGTTAGAGGCGACTGGCAGAAGAATTGATGAGCTCAATGCCAAAAAAAATCTTTCTCTGGTCGAACAAAATGAGTTATCGAAACTACAGGATACAAACGAAGAACTACAACGCCATCTTGATATTAAAAATGCAATAAAAAATTCCGAATTTAATAAAGCCCGAAACGATGCCAAAAAGTATTTCGACACCTTTGAGACTTACAGTTCATCTGATTATAAAATAGACCCCAGATTAATTGCTTATAAGTTTGGCAAAACGATAAGTCAGCCATATCTTGACTATGGAAATCAAATTGATAAGGCAAACGAGTATACAACACTCCTGGATAATCTCCAAAAGGATATACAAATACGGGAGAAATTAATAGCTGATTTAGTTACAGATGACCCTGAGCACTATCAAAAGGATTCAAAATATAAAAATGCAGTAAAAGAGTTGGAAGATCTTGAAGAAAACGCAACTCAAACTCAAGCGGTTCTCGAAGACCTGTATAAAAATTTTGATGAATTCGACGACTACCTTTTACCTGATGAAGATGCTGACCTAATAAATTCCATTAACACATTTTATGATAATTACTTTAAAGCACTCCATAAACAAGAAGTAAATTATGAAAAAGCAATTCAGGGCGTACTGAAAAAAGATCAGTTCGTAACTTTATCAGAT
>ENA-UOJP01000367-UOJP01000367.1-human-gut-metagenome-genome-assembly--contig:-C102-NODE-367-length-92642-cov-34.489648_pt1 | contig 92642 bp, 90 predicted proteins | sample MGYA00242353_ERZ723900 | MGnify/ENA metagenome assembly ERZ723900 | reverse complement strand
CGATGTTCTTTCAAGCAATTCGCTCTCTCGTTGACAGCTTGTTTACTTTACCACATCTTCAAGCGGTTGTCAACAAGTTTTTCATTTTTTATTTTTCCTTAAATCAGGAAAAATAAAAGCCCGCTTCTTTTTTGAAGCGGACTTTAGTATAGCACCCATATCCTTCTAAGTCAAGGACTTTCTTTATGTTCTATAAAAAAAGTTACTAAAATTCTCACTTTTCACAGCAGCTTGAGCAAACACATTCCAAATCACCTGCGATAATAGCATTTTATCCTGAACAGATTCACTTTTTCAGGTTACATTCCATAAAAAATACTCATGAAGACATTTACAAAAATATCATATTCATACAGCACATTGAGAAAAGCATCCTTTTCAATAAGCGCAAGAGCCTCTTTTCCTATAGATGTACTGCATAAAATCGTCATTACAAGAAAAGCGATCCACACAAACAGTACGCCTTTAACCGCTCCTACAAGTCCTCCGGCCAGTTTGTTTGCACTTTTCAGCACAGGCAGTCCGGCAAGAAGATTTAATACCCAGGTGCCAAGACGCAGGATCACCGAGGCCAGCAGATAAGAAACAAAAAAGGACAGTCCATTTACAATCATCCTTGCCAGGGCTTCTGAAATGTATTCCCCAAATGAATCTACTGCAAGATAGGTATATACCTCCGCTGTATTATTTGATTCAAGTCCTTTCTGCAAAAGTTCCGGTAATTCCAGTCCCTCAATAAAGCCTGTCTGCTCTTCAGTTCCCGGCGATGTCAGTTCCTGTTTTTTCTGAGATTCCACAAAGCTCTGACAGCTTTCCTGTATTTTTTCATACACAGGTGTGTTTTCCATAAAAAACTCATTCACATAAGGGTTAATCGCCCATGACACTGCAAGAGCCAGAAATACAAAAAAGAAGGACACAATTTCTCTGATAAAGCCTCTCCTGAAGCCTTTATAAGCTGTCAGCAGAAGAATTCCTGCCACTACGATTCCCAACCAGGTCAATGCCCTCATCCCCCTTTAACTGAATTTGATCACATTAACCCCGCTGTCAAGCACCAGCAGATAACGATTCCAGCCAATCTTAATAAAATTGTTAATACTTCCGTCTACTGTACCGCTGTACTTTTCCACGCCTCTGCTGTTCATTACACAGATCTGGGAATCATTATAAAGCAGAATGTTTCCTCCGCTTATTTTTATAGTGGTATAGGGAATATTAAAATCCTTTGTAAACCGAAGGCTTCCATTAATGGAATATACCTTCATGGTATACTGCTTGTCTTTATTTCCGTTTTTAAACACCATGCCTATGGTGTCATCATCACAGAACGTACTTACAATTTCTTTGTCCACCTTCTCTGTAGCGCTTTCCTTTGGAATCTGCCGGCCTTTATATACGGTGAATCCGTCTTCCCGAAACGCAACAGACCGTTCTGCATCAAAATATCTGATTTCCGGAATTACAACTCCCTCATATGTATAGCCGCTTACAATTCTGTCATCTTCATTTTGTCCTACATCGCCAAAATTATAAAAGGCCACATAACTGGTTGTGTCGCTTCCGTCTATAAACTGATATGTCACCATCATAATCTCGCCGTTATCCGAAACCGCCACATCCATGGGATATCCGGGATCTTCCACATGTGTCTGGTTCTCTGCTATCAGGCTTCCATCCGAATCATAATAATTGATCCATGTGGAATCTCCTCCATCCAATATGGCTGCAACAAGACCGTTGGACGATATCCTGGCCTTGACAATGCTGTATGAGGTTGTAACACTTCCCGCTTCTCCGTCTTTGTCAAAGATCTTCATGGATGTTCCGTCAACATCTGCGATCACTGCCCAGTCACCTCTGATATCAGCCACAGGATTCTGCATTTCATACAGACTGCTCCAGTATGCATCCATCTCACTGTTTACCAGCGCCGCTCCATCCGGACTGTATCTCAGGATTTTTCCTGACATCACTTCATACTTTGTGGAAACAATATCCTCCTGTTCACTTGTCTGAATGATATCATAAGTGCGGTAACTCCTCTTTTCTATAAAAAGTACCAGTCCCACTGCCACTGCCGCTACCACCGCTACAGTAAGAACTGTTTTTTTCATTGCTGCAATTTTATGCATGGAAAGCTGTCTTCTATATCCTTCTTCACTTCCCACATCCTGGGACAGCTTCCCATTCTGAGCCATCATTTTGGCTCTCTTTCGTTTTTTTCTCCATTTCTGAAATATATTGGACATACTAAACCTTGCCTTTCGGGTTCTCTCTCTGTTCTTTTCACTGACATATGAGAAGTCTCTCCGTTACTGCTCACTTTGTTCACGGCAACGCCTCTGCGCTCTTCTCATATGTCACATTATAGCAAACTTCTCAGGGCAATACAATTATTTGTCCGGGATAAATGGTGTCGCTTTCAGATATGTTGTTCATACGGCATATTTCAGCAACCGCTTCCATGCTTCCATATTTTTCCACACTGATCTGATACAAAGTATCACCGGGACGTATAATGTATGTTGTGCCCCCGGCCGATGTTTCCTCCGACTGTGTACTATTTTCAGTCTCTGTTACTTTTTCTGAATCCGAATTTCCGGCAGTATCCCGGGACTCACGGACTCTTCTTTCTGCCTTTCTCATGTCTGATTCTTCTCTGTAAATTGCCCGATCCTCCTCTGACAGCTCAGACTTGACATTTTCGTTGGAGGTTTCTTCATCTGTTTCAGCAGCTTCCGAAGGCACAGTTTCCTTCTCATCTTTTTTCATTTTCGCTGTATTTCTGGAGGCATTTTCTTGTATCTCATTTTTACTCTCAGAGCCCCCTTCCTGTTCCCCTTTGGTTTCCCCTGATTTTTCACCGTCCTTTACTTCTTTTTCACCCGTATCTGCTCTCTCTGTTCTGACCGATGTGACCTCCGCTTTCTCCTTTATCTCTTCCGGAAATTCCGAAGGCCCCGTCTCGATCACAGATGCAGCCATTTCCGCCTTTACATCCGCCTGCTGCAAAGACTGATAATTCTGATAAAACTTCATTCCTGCTGCCACAACAGCCAGAGCAAGACAGGCTGTAGCCGCATATGAAAAAACAGAGATCCGTTCTTCCGTTTCCTCCGTCTGTTTTTCCTCTGCGCTCTTCTTTTTTTGTATGATTCTCCGAAATGCTTTTACTGCCTCATCCGGAACCTTTTCCTGCCTGTCCGTTGTTCCTTCCGGATTTTTTTCCAGCATATACGACTGCATTTGCGGATTCTTTTCATAGTAAAGATAATATCCGTTCTGCTTTACAAGGAAACTGTTTTCGTACCGAAAAAACACCTCTTCCCGTTCCGCCGGATCCATCAGCATCAGAACCTTTTCCCCTCCGCCAAAATGTTTCAGATGCACCCGTTTCAAAAGCTCTGTGGCTTCCAGAGGTATCGATCTCTGAGAAAAGAACCATCCCACAATCTCCTGTCCCTCAAAATATTTTTCTGTTTCTTCCTGTATTTTTTTCCACATTTTTTCTGTAAACTCAATATGCTCAGCCGAAATATCCTCTGCTTCCACATCCAGAGCCCCTCTGATAAACATATAGGTGATTCCTGAAGCCCACTTTGTTTCCCCGGTCAGAACCGCCAGACATTTTTTGTCTTCTCCGTTTACATCTCCCGCCCCTGCTTCTCTTCCAAGAAAGGTGTATACATAATCTTCCATGTAAATCCGATAATCATCATTGGCCTGTCCTATCTGACGTATATTCTTTGGCACAGAAAATATACTCTCGTTGCCCTTTGCCTCCTGTTTCTCATCTTTATAGATGACTTCTATCATGATATATCACCCCTTCGGGTACAAGAATAGCATATAAAAAATGCGGATTTTAGCAGAATGTAAGATGCCTGTCTCATAATTTAACGACATATTCCGCACATGCATAATTTGTTCCACAGACGGATACAATAAATCAGGACAAACACTGCGAGGAAAATCTATGACTTTTTATATTGACGCAAATAAAACCGGAGCCGCCAGAGAAATCTCTTCTCTTCTTAAAAACTGTATCCTTCACCACAGAAAAAGCTGGAAGGAGCTTGTATTTCTGTGTATCGGCACAGACCGCCTCACCGGAGATTGCCTTGGTCCCTATGTAGGCCAGCAGCTTCTCTGCAATGCATCCGAAAAAGTTCATGTATACGGAACTCTTTCTCATCCTGTACACGCCCTGAACCTTACCAGCGCAAGCCAGGACATCTGCTTCAGCCATCCGGAAGCTCTTGTGATTGCAATCGATGCTTCTCTTGGACAAAAAAAGCACCTGGGCTACGTAACCATCGGAGACGGCGCGCTTTACCCGGGTGCTGCGGTTCAGAAAGAGCTGCCCCCTGTAGGGGACATCCATGTAACCGGAATCGTAAATACAGCCGGATTACTGGAGCAGCTTACTCTCCAGACAACCCGGCTGTCTACTGTCATTCATCTGGCTGACAAGATCACTCAGGGAATCCTGGCAATGATCCCGTCTGCCATGCACGAATCATATTTTATACAAAAGCTTTGATCTGTTTATAAATGCCTTCTCCATCCAGACCGTATTTCTCAAGAAGAGCAACAGCCGGGCCGGACTCGCCGAACACATCATTGACACCGATACGCTTAACCGGAACCGGCGCTTTTTCGGACAGACATTCGCAGACTGCGCCGCCAAGTCCGCCGATCACAGAATGTTCCTCAACTGTGACCACTTTTCCGGTTTCTTTTGCTGCCGCAACGATCAGATCCTCATCAAGAGGCTTGATTGTATGGATATTGATAACCTTTGCTTCGATTCCATCTGCAGCCAGCTTTTCTGCTGCTTCCAGTGATGCTGCAACACAGAGACCGTTTGCAACGATCGTCAGATCTTTTCCCTCACGGAGAACAATACCTTTACCAAGCTCAAATTTATAGTCCGGTCTGTCATTGATCACCGGAACAGCCAGACGGCCAAAACGCATATACACCGGACCCACATGCTCATAAGCAGCCTTTACCATAGCTCTTGCCTCAATGTCGTCAGACGGAGAAGCAACAACCATTCCCGGAATACTCCTCATGAGGGCAAAATCCTCGCAGCACTGATGAGTTGCGCCGTCCTCACCTACGGAAATTCCGCCATGAGTTGCGCCGATCTTTACATTCAGTTTCGGATAACCTACAGAGTTGCGCACCTGCTCAAATGCACGTCCTGCCGCAAACATGGCAAAAGTGCTGACAAAAGGAACCTTGCCTGTAGAAGCAAGTCCAGCTCCGATACCTACCATGTTGCACTCTGCGATACCGCAGTCAATATGGCGCTCCGGAAATTCTTTTTTAAACATTGCAGTCTGGGTAGCAGCAGCAAGGTCAGCATCCAGAACAACAAGATCCTCATGTTCTTTTCCAAGTTCCACCAGAGCAGAGCCATAGCTTGCTCTTGTAGCGATTTTCTTTACATCTGACATAATGCTTCACCTGCCTTTTCCAAATCTTCCATTGCCTGAGCATACTCGTCATCGTTTGGAGCTTTTCCATGCCATCCGGCCTGGTTCTCCATGAAAGAAACACCTTTGCCCTTCACTGTTTTCATAATAATTGCAACCGGCATTCCCTTTACAGTTCTTGCCTCATCAAAAGCTGCCTTCAGCTGATCCATGTCATTTCCGTCTTCCACATTGATCACATGGAAATTAAATGCTTCAAACTTTTTGTCGATAGGGTATGGAGAACATACGTCATCTACCTTACCGTCGATCTGAAGGCCATTATTGTCAACAATCACAACAAGGTTGTCCAGATTTCTGTGGCCTGCAAACATGGCAGCCTCCCAGACCTGACCTTCCTGGATCTCGCCGTCTCCCAGAAGAGTGTATACTCTGTAAGAATCATTGCTTAATTTTGCAGAAAGAGCCATGCCCACTGCCGCAGAGATTCCCTGTCCGAGAGATCCGCTTGACATATCAACGCCCGGAATATGCTTCATATCCGGATGTCCCTGAAGATAGGAACCAAGATGACGGAGAGTTTTCAGATCTTCCTTAGGAAAATATCCTCTCTCAGCCAGTACAGAATACAGTCCCGGAGCGGTATGTCCTTTGGAAAGAACAAAACGGTCGCGGTCTGCTTTTTTTGGCTCCTTAGGGTCAATGTTCATTTCTTCAAAATACAGATATGTGAATAAATCTGCTGCAGAAAGTGATCCGCCCGGATGGCCGGCCTTTGCAGCATGGACTGCTGTAACGATGTCTTTGCGGACTTCGTTTGCAATCTTCTGAAGCTCTAATTTGTTCATGTTGGTCTGTCTCCTTTAATTTAATAACACCATACACGTTACATCATACTATATCTATCGCCTGCATTCAACAGGGAAGTTCGATTCACTAAATTCATGATTCGCTTCCGCCTGCATTCATTAGGTACTCTATTTGTCTCCAAAAACAGCTCTGTAATCTTCCTGGAATTTTACGATTCCCGCATCAGTCAGAGGATGATGAAGCATCTGCTCCAGAACCTTGTACGGAACAGTGGCGATATCAGCTCCTGCAAGCGCACATTCTGTTACATGGACAGGATGGCGCACACTCGCGCAGATGATTTCTGTATCAAGACCTGCAACCTCAAACATCTGAACGATCTGACGGATCAGCTCCAGTCCGTCTGTGGAAATATCATCCAGTCTTCCAAGGAACGGAGAAACATAGGTTGCTCCGGCTCTTGCTGCCAGAAGCGCCTGATTTGCAGTAAAGATCAGAGTTACATTTGTTTTGATGCCTTCTTTTGAAAGAACCTTAACAGCCTTCAGTCCTTCCCCTGTCATCGGAATCTTAACTACCATATTCGGGTGGATCTTTGCGATCTCCCGGCCTTCAGCGATCATTCCTTCCGCATCTGTAGTAGTTGCTTTTACTTCTCCGCTGATCGGTCCGTCTACGATAGAGGTGATCTCTTTGATAACCTCATTAAAATCTCTTCCCTCTTTTGCGATCAGAGACGGGTTTGTGGTAACGCCACAGATGATTCCCATATCATTTGCCTTGCGGATATCCTCTACATTTGCTGTGTCAATAAAAAATTTCATTCTTTTTCCCTCCTGAGTTCTGCCGTCAATTTTACTGACGGATCACGTTCTTTATGGCTTCATTATAGCAAAAACTCCCAAAGGGTCAAGACAGCTTATTTTTATTAATAAATTTTTTATTAATAATTTTAAATTTTATTAATAACTTCTGAGGATATTAACCTCTTCTGCAAAATAACTATTGCAAAAATCTCCTTTTTTTCTGCTGTACCGCACAAAGCAGAAAAATAATTATTAATAATAATTTTTACCGGGATATTTATTTTTTTATTCTGGCATATGCTGTGGTTTTTCGGGCGATCAGCTTGGGGGTATACTCAATATTATACAGACTGGTAGGCTGAAGCCCTGTATAAAACTGATCGTTGGTAGTAATTTTCCGGATAATAATGTCACAGGCATCTCTGCCCTTCAATGCCACAAAATGGTCTATGGTAGTGAGAGACAGCCTCCTGATTCCGGAATAAAAAATATTGTCACAGCCGATCACAGATACATCTTTTGGTACATGGATCCTGGATTTTTCCAGCGCGTCAATGGCTCCAATAGCCATCATATCATTCTGCCCGGCAATGGCAGTAAAATATTTCTCTTCTTTCAGAAGCTCCATAGTCAGCTGGTATCCCATGGAATATTCCGAGTCCATCCTTGGAAGAGTACGATCCATAGACTCATCTGCAGCCTTGATCAGTACATGACCTTTCAGCCCTTCTCTTTCAAACTCTTTTACAAAACCGTCTATCCTTCTGGAACGCTGCCACTGCCGTCTGGTGAGAGGCGGCGTAATAAACGCAACGTCCCGATGCCCCAGATCCAGAAGATGCCGCGCCATCAGACGGCCAACCATAGTATTATCCTGATTAATGGCGTCCACAGTGGTTGTTTTTTCTTTATTGCTGATAATAACAAGAGGAACCTCCCTTGCCATTTCCTCAACCTTTTTCTGAAAATCCGGATGCGGATTACAGGTATAGATGATTCCCTGAGGCTGTATGGTGCGGATCATACGCAGATATTTTTCTTCCAGAACAGCATCTCTCTGCGTATTACAGATAAAAACACCATACCCCTTCTCATTTGCCACAGCCTCGATGCCCTGAAGCAGAAGCACATAATAAGGACTGGTCAAAGTGGGACAAAACACCACGATCAGCTTTTCTTTTTTGTTGTCTCCTGTTTTTCTCCTTCCTGGAAGCTCATAGCCCAGCTCTCTGGCAGCCTGTTCTACCCGCTCCACTGTTTCCGCTGAAAAAGACACATTATTTCTGCGGTTCAGAATCATGGAAACCGTTGCCTGAGAAACTCCTGCTCTTTCCGCCACCTGAGAAGAAGTTATTTTCTTTTTTCCCACTGTTTTTCACTCTTTCTCTGCAGATATCCCCGGGGCTCCGGATCAGAGTTCCACTCTTCCCTCCAGAGCCCGCAGAAGCGTCACCTCATCAATATATTCCAGATCGCCGCCTACCGGAACCCCACTGGCAATCCGGCTGACTTTAATGCCCGTAGGCTTGATCAGCTTGCTGATATACATTGCCGTAGTTTCCCCTTCCAGACTTGAATTGGTGGCAATGATCACTTCCTTTACATCCTTCTGGAGTCTCTGCATCAGCTCCTTCAGACGGATATCATCCGGCCCGATGCCGAGCATGGGAGAAATCGCCCCGTGAAGCACATGGTAAACGCCGTCGTACTTTCCTGTTTTTTCGTAAGCTGCCAGATCTCTTGTATTTTCCACCACCATGATCGTTGTAGGATCTCTGCGCGGATTGCTGCAGATAGGACAAAGCTCCTGGTCAGTAAGTGTACAGCAGTTTTTGCAGTAACGGACTTTTTCCCTGGCTCCTGTAATGGAAGAGGTAAGCTGCTCCACCTGATTCTTGGGCATGTTCATAATATGAAAGGCAAGTCTCTGAGCAGACTTGGCTCCAATGCCCGGAAGATGTGAAAGCTGCTCGATCAGCTTGTTAATATGTGTGCTGTAATATTCCATCAGAAAGGAAGTCCTCCGCCCAGGCCGCCAAGACCTCCTGTAAGCTTGGACATTACAGCGCTGGATTCTTCATCCACTTTGCGCAGCGCCTCATTGGTAGCTGCCACAATAAGATCCTCCAGCATTTCAATATCATCCGGGTCCACTACTTCCTCAGAAAGCGTTACTTTTTTGATCTCGCGCTTGCCGGAAATGGTTACTTCCACGGCTCCGCCGCCTGCTGCTGCAGTAAACTCTTTTTCTTCCAGAGCCTTCTGGTTTTCTTCCATCTGGCGCTGCATTTTCTGCGCCTGCTTCATTAAATTATTCATATTTCCCGGCATTCCCATGCCTGGAAAACCTCCGCGTTTTGCCATATTTATATCCTCCTGATTTTTATTACAAAAATATCTATTACGCTTTCTACTATATTTTATTGTTCACTCTGTGTCAATATGTTTACGGCGCCCATTCCAGATCACCTCTGATGATGACATTTTGCTCTGTATGCCCCGCGCCGGCTATTCGCCGGAAAGTCCTTCCGGTTCCTCCTCAATGATCACGTCCATATGGATATTTTCCCTGATCGCCTGATCTACCGTGATTCTTGAAAGATTGGTCTGCTGATGATCCTCCGCCACCAGCATATGAAGCTCCACACTCTTTCCTGTCTGCCGCTCAATAATCTCTTTCAGCTCCCGGCAGGCATCAGAATCATCCGGATAATTTCTTCCCAGAGGAGTCTGAAACTCTACATACAGAACAGGTTCTCCTGTTTCCCCATTATACTTTGGTATGGATTTCAAAAGAGCCTGTTTAAAGGCTGCTGTGGTCTGTCCCACGATCACCTTCCAGCCTGCCACAATCTTCTGCAGATCCTCCGGAGCAGCCTTCTGGGGTTTTTTCGGTTCCGGTACAGCGCTCTGATTTACCTCTCCTGCACTGCCCGAAGCCTGCTGAACGATCACCTGCTGCACAGGAGCTTCATCCATTCTCTGCTCCAGAACACGGATGCGGTCCAGAACAGAATCCAGATTCGTTTCCATTGCAGGGCGGCAGAGCTTGATCAGCGCAATCTCCACCAGAACTCTTTTCTGCGTGGCAAAGCGTATCTGATTGGAAAGCTCTGAAAAAATACGGATATACCGCATAAGAGTGTCCACATCTGTCATTTCACTTTCTTCTTTCAGAAGCTTCAGATTCTCTGAAGACACATCAATGGCATCCTCAGGGTTCTCCGAAGTTTTTACCAGAAGAAGATTACGCATATACCAGGTAAAATCTCCCACAAACTGGCTCAGCTCCCGCCCGCCTGTGATCAACTCCTCCAGAATATGAATGGAGCCTGTTACATCACCGGAAAGCACTTTCCTGAGAAGCTGACTGAACACCTCGGTATCCACTGCTCCCAGAACTTCCAGAACCTTATCATAAGTTAAAGTCTGTCCAAGATAAAAAGCAATACACTGGTCCAGAAGGCTGAGCGCGTCTCGCATGGAGCCGTCTCCCGCCTTTGCCACATAGCGCACTGCTTTTTCCTCCGCCTCTACGCCTTCCGCTTCCAGAAGCTCTGTCAGCCGGGCAGCAATGGTATCAATAGTAATCCTGTGAAAATCATACCGCTGACATCTGGAAAGTATGGTAATAGGAATCTTGTGGGCTTCTGTTGTGGCAAGAATAAAAATCACATAGGAAGGCGGTTCCTCAAGAGTTTTTAACAGGGCGTTAAAAGCGCCTGTGGAAAGCATGTGAACCTCGTCAATAATATAAACCTTATAATTTCCCTCTGTGGGGCGATAGGTTACTTCCTCGCGGATCTCACGGATATTATCCACACCATTGTTGGAAGCAGCATCGATCTCGATTACATTCATGGATGTTCCGGCCTGAATCGCCCTGCACATCTCACACTCATTACAGGGACTTCCGTTTACCGGATTCTGGCAGTTAACTGCCTTTGCCAAAATCTTTGCCACTGTTGTTTTTCCGGTTCCCCTTGTTCCGCAAAACAGATAGGCATGACCGATACGGTTCGCCTTGATCTGGTTTGTCAGGGTTGTCACAATATGATCCTGCCCTTTTACATCATCAAAATTATCGGGCCTGAATTTACGGTACAGGGCAGTATAGCTCATAAGTCATTCTCCTCTCCTGATGCCCCGGGGCATGAAAAGGATGCTGCAGAATACCTCAGTGCAGTCTGCAGCACCCTTTATTGTTATCCTGTATATTTACTGTGCCGGTCTGTCAGTCACCAAAACTGATTCCAATCTGTTTGGCAGCCTTTACCGTCTGATCCTTCGGCGAAACCATTTTCAGCTTTCCTGCACATTCTGCCAGCGGTACGCGCTTGATCTTGCCGTTTACCACACCGATCATCACTCCGTACTCCTCGTCCAGAATCGCCTCTGCAGCGCCGGCGCCGATCCTCGTGGAAAGAACACGGTCGTAAGGGCAGGGCTGTCCGCCTCTCTGAATATGACCCGGAACAGTTACTCGCACTTCGCTGCCGATCTCCTTAAAAATCTCGTCAGCGATCTCATAGGAAACTGACGGATACTTCTTTGCTCTGGCTTCCAGCTTTTCTTTGTATTTCTTTTTGGGAAGCTTGGCGTCTTCCTTGGAAATCGCGCCTTCGGCAACTGCAAGAATCGTAAAACGTTTGCCTGCTTTATTTCTTTTCTGAATGGCCTCTGTTACCTTTTTAATATCATATGGGATCTCCGGGATCAGAATGATGTCCGCTCCGCCGGCCAGTCCTGCATGAAGAGTCAGACTTCCAACCTTATGTCCCATGATCTCCACAATAAACACCCGTCCATGAGAGGTTGCGGTTGTGTGGATACAGTCAATGGCATTGGTTGCGATCTCTACCGCGCTCTGGAATCCAAAGGTCATGTCTGTGCCAAAAATATCATTATCAATAGTTTTTGGAAGATGAATAACGTTCAGTCCCTCTTCTCTCAGAAGATTTGCTGTTTTCTGGGTTCCGTTGCCTCCAAGAATTACCAGACAGTCAAGGCACAGCTTATAATAAGTCTGCTTCATTGCCTCTACCTTGTCCAGCCCCTTTTCATCCGGAACTCTCATCAGTTTAAAAGGCTGGCGTGAGGTTCCCAGAATCGTTCCTCCCTGTGTCAGGATTCCTGAAAAGTCCTTTGCGGTCAGCATTCGGTATTTACCGTAGATCAGCCCTTTATATCCATCGTCAAATCCATAAACTTCCAGATTATCCACGGCATTGGACAACGCCTTTACAACACCCCTCATTGTGGCATTTAACGCCTGGCAGTCTCCGCCGCTTGTCAGCAATCCAATTCTTTTAATCATAATTGACATACCCCGCTTCGTATAGTATTCAGTACCTGCCTGCTGTTTCTCATGTCCGGCAGACAGTCATATCATCAGCTGCTGCTCACAGTCTTTCTCAGAATAATGCCGTGTGAACAGTAACTTTTCACTTCTTTACCATTATATAATATCCGGGTCCCACTTGACAAGACTCCAAAAATCGTCTATACTTAAATTCCGCGCAGCCGGGGAGTTAGCGGTGCCCTGTACCTGCAATCCGCTACAGCAGGGGTGATGCCAATCTGAGGCTTGTATTTTGCAGAGCTGCCCTTTATAAGCGGCGCTGACGTCTGGGTCTCACGCAACAGGAATCCGTGAACCGTGTCAGGGCAGGAATGCAGCAGCACTAAGCGGACGCTCCTGTGTGCCGTGAGGGCGCCTGGGCCGAGCTGGCTGTAAAGGTAACGTCTGTGAGTACATTCCGAGGTGCGGCGCGCGTAAAAAAATGAATGTTTTAAGGAGTTCATGCAGATCGCAGGAACTCCTTTTTTTGTGTTTGCCAGTTTCCCATTTACCGGCAGATGTCTGCCACCACTTTATTGATCAGCTTTCCGTCAGCCTTTCCTTTCAGATCACCCATCACAGCCTTCATGATCTGGCCTTTGTTTTTTGTTGCAAGAACTTCTGCAAATTTATCCTCCAGATACCCGCGGATTTCTTCCTCGCTCATCTGCTGAGGCGCATATTTTGCAATGACGTCATATCTTGCCTGATATTCTGATCTGAGGTCTTCTCTGTTCTCCGGACAGGTATCCAGCTGCTCTTTTACTGTTTTCAGTTCCTTAAGGATTACGCGGTCTACCAGTTCTTCCGGAATATCATCCCGGCATCCCTCGTCGATTGCCACCTTTTTTGCCGCCGCAATCAGGGAAGAAACCGCTTCTTTTGTCACCTTATCTTTTGCTTTCATAGCTGCTACCATGTCTTTTCTTAAAGTTTCTAACTGCATTGCAAATTCCTCCTTAAATCTTATTGTTATAGTTTTCCCGGATTTCTCCGTTGTCTTACGATAGAACAATACTCATTCCGTATATCTTTTTCCTCTGCCTTTATAAAAAACCGCTTCAGCTTTTTTCTTCTTTTTTCATTTTCTTCTCCTGACGCAGCTCCCGGAAAAATTCAGAAAGCATGGAAGAACACTCCTCCTGAAGAATTCCTTTTGTAATTTTCACCTTATGGTTAAAGCCCTCCGCTTCCAGAAGGTTCAGAACCGACCCGGCGCACCCTGCCTTCGGATTCATACTGCCGATCACAACCTCATCAATTCTTGACTGGACCAGAGCTCCCGCACACATCTGGCAGGGTTCCAGCGTTACATACATGGTGCATCCCTCAAGTCTCCAGTCCCCAAGCTTTTTGCTTGCTTTTCTGATAGCATTCAGCTCCGCATGGGAAAGAGTATTTTTATCTGTATTTCTCCGGTTGTACCCTCTGGCAATGATCTTTCCCTCTGACACGATCACGCATCCGATGGGAACCTCCTTCAAAGCCCGGGCTTTTTTTGCCTGCCGGATAGCTTCTTTCATAAACCGTTCTTCTTCTGTCACTTAAGCCGCTCCTCTCCTGATTAACGATATATCAAAATACATTACAGAACAATTCTGCGAGAACAATAGCCTCTCTCTTTTTCTGAATTTATTATAGTAAATGGTCATTGCAAAATCAATGCGAAAAATCTAAAATAAAATCACATGATATATCTCAGGATCGGAGGTTCTTTATGAAAATATACGGTTTAAACAAAACAACTCTTCTTGACTATCCCGGACGGGTGGCTGCCACAATTTTTCTGGGCGGGTGCAATTTCCGCTGTCCGTTCTGCCAGAACAGCAGCCTGGTGCTGAATCCCTCCTCACAGCCGGAGCTCTCTGTCACAGAAGTTTTATCCTTTTTAAAAAAACGTCAGGGAATCCTGGAAGGCGTGTGCGTCACCGGAGGTGAACCTGCCCTTTCCCCTGATCTGCCTGAATTTCTGGCAGAGATCCGCGCTCTTGGATATCCTGTAAAGCTGGATACCAACGGTACCCGTCCTGATCTTCTGAAAGAGCTTGCCGGGGAAGGGCTGATTCAGATGGCTGCCGTAGATATTAAGGCCTGTCCTGATAATTATCCTTCACTTTGCGGGCTCCTTCACCCTGATCTTGATGCCATTAAAGAAACTGTTGATTTTCTCATAAACGGAACCCTGGACTACGAATTTCGTACAACCGTGGTAAAAGAGCTTCATTCCGAACAGGATTTTGTCGCTATCGGAAAATGGCTTTCCGGAGCAAAAGCCTATTATCTCCAGGCATACAGAGACTCCGAAGAAGTTCTGCAGCCTGGATTCAGCAGCTTCTCTTATAAGGATCTGGAACATTTCCGCCAGATTCTGATGCAGACCATTCCTTTAGTAGAACTTCGGGGGATTGATTAAACGGTACCAGTATCCGCCCCTGCTTTTAGGAAGCTGGATCTGTCTGCTTTCTTTAAAATACGGGAAACCAAACATATTTGCCATAAATCGTTCCTGCTGGTCATAGCCTCCGGGCACTCCCAGTATGTAATGTCCGGAACTGTTTTTTCCTATCAGCAAATGACCGAAATTATAAAATCCGTACTGCAGAAAGCGATTATTCCGAAGCGCACAGTCTCTGGGATGAAAATGACAGAGATCTGCCGGCTGTATTTTGCGGCAGTGGCAGATCTCTCCATCACCAAAAGCATTGAACGGCTCTCCGAAAGAAAGCGATTTCTCTTTTGCTTTGGTCATTTCCTGATTGCAGACAGCTACTGATTGAGATGTCAGATACTCTGTATGAATGTCATCCCCATCTGCCGTTATCGTCTTCTGTTTTAAATTATTTTCTGATGGATCAGGATTTTTTTCACTCGTTTTATCCTTCTGCGCCTCCTCCTGTACTTCTTCTGCAGTTTTTATTCCCATATTCTGAGATATCTGACAGGCATCGTCTTCCTGCGGCTGACTTTCCACTGATTCCACACCGGCTCTGATGCCCGAATTTCCCATTTTCTTATAAACGTTATTCTCTTCCTCTGTTTTTACTGTATTTTTTGTTTCCAAATTCCGGTGGATCTCTGAGACATCGTTTTCTTCTGATTGATTTTTCTGTTTTCTTTCCGTAATTTTATTTTCTGAATCTTTCTTCAGCTCAGCATTTATCTCTTCCTGCCGGTTACTCTGTATTTTTTCTTCCGATGCAGTTTCCGGATCATGCATTTCCCTGCAATTATGATCATCTTTCATTAAGGGGTTCTGCATTTCTTCCTCAGATTTTGTTTCCCCAAAAACATGCTCCTCTTCTGATTTCACTTCTTCAGCGGACTCTTCTGATGATTCTCTGTTCATGGTACTGTTTTGCGGATCAATTTCTTTATCTGAGCTTTTATTCTCTGTTTTTTCTTCCTTTACTCTGCGGAAATTCTCCGGACGAATAGGTTTATCATCCCATTCTGTCCCAAAAAACGCCCCGTTTTCCGTAAGAAGGATCATTCCCCCCATATTCTCCAGGGTCATGGCGCTTCCGCCCATATGATTCCGTTCAGTCTCCAAAACGCAGTCAGCTCTGCTGTCTTCTGTCATGCAGGATCCCAGCAGCACTCCATCCAGCAGCCCTGTCTTACGGGTGAATCCGAAGATTTCGCACTTTACATCAGGAGTAAGGCCCGGACAAAGAATATGCGCCTCCATTCTGCATACCTGTTCCTTTGCCTCCACCCGGATAAACCCGCAGTTCCTTCCTTTTTTTCCTTTTTGGTATTCATATACATATGCAACAAAACGCCGATATCCACTCAAAGGATTTCCTCCTGGCCTCTCATTTCATTAATGTATATGTATTTTATACAAAAAAAGACCCTGCCCCTTAACTTCATCCAGTTCTGCGCCATCTGGAAATTTATCTGCCAATGTGCATGACATTTCCATTGTTTTTTCAGCTATAATGGTCTTACTTGGTTTCATCGGCACAAAAACACGCTGAAGACATTGCCTTTTTCCGGGTCATATTCCCCTTTCATATAGCCCCGCTGGCCTCTTATGATCTCACGGGCAAGATACAGGCCAAGACCTACTCCCTCCTGATCTTCCGCGTTCTTTCCACGGTAAAATCTCTGAAATACTCTGGCAAATTCTTCCCGCTTCACCTTGGTTCCGCGGCTGCATACATTGATCCGAATATACATCTCATATTCCAGAAGCTCCACAAGAATCACGCTTCCCGGATCACTGTATTTCACAGCATTGTCCAGAAGATTAAAAAACACCTCCTCCGTCCATCTGCGATCCAGACAGGCTTTCAGCTTCTGATCTCCCTTAAGCCGGATATCATTTCCGTGCTGCTCCGCCTTTAACGCTGCCTGATCCACGGCCTCCAGGATCACCGGAAGCACCGGCTGAATCTCCGGCTTCAGGGAAATAATCCCTGTTTCCATACGGGAGATTTTGGCAAAGCCTTCTCCCAGCCAGCTCAGTTTCCGGGCCTGACGATCCAGATTATCTGCAAAATGCCGGTATTCCTCCGTTGTCAGAGAATCTTCTCTTAAAAATTCGCTGTACATTTTAATATTTGCAATGGGCGTATTGATCTGATGCACCAGGTCGCTGACCGAGCTGCTGATCTGATCCCTGAGCAGCTTTTCTCTTTCCTCCTGCGCTCTGTGGATCTCATAAAGACGCCCTGCCTGGGACTGAAATTTGCCAGGCAGGGTATCTTCATTCTCGGAAAAATATTTTACTTCCCGTCCCAGTATCAGCTGCTCCAGCATATCATCCATCTGAGCCATTGTTTTATCTGCCATCTTTTCCATTTTTTTGTATTTATATACCAGAAAAACAAGGGCTGCCGTCAGAAGACAGATGATAATAAAAAGCATCGCAGTCACTGTGTCTCTCATATCCGGTCACTCCATTTGTATCCAATGCCAAAAACTGTCCTGATGTGATCCGGTTCCTGAGGATTGTCCTCTATTTTTCCCCTTAGTCTCCGCACGTTTACATTCAGTGTTTTTTCATCCACATAATTCTCATAGGTATCCCACACCATAGCCAGCAGCTGTTCTCTTGTGAGCACCTGATTCCGGTGAGCCAGAAAGGCTTCCAGAAGACGGATTTCCGTGGCAGTCAGTTTTACCTCCTGCCCGTCCTTTCTCAGCTGTTTTCCATCAAAGTCATAGGCCAGCGCACCGGAATAATAAAATCTGCTGTCTGTATTTTCCGCTCGTTTCAGAAGCACTTCAATCCTCCGAAGCAGCACAGCCATAGAAAACGGCTTTGTCACGTAGTCGTCGCACCCTGCGTCAAATCCCTGCAGCATATCCGCCTCTGTATTCCGGGCGGTCAGAAGCAATACCGGAACCGTATTACTCTGCCGGATGTGTTTCAAAAACATTCTCCCGTCCCCATCCGGCAGGTTGATGTCCAGAATTACCAGACTTACCGGCTGATTCATATAGCCTGACGCTTCCTCAATATTTTTTGCGCTGTATACCAGATATTCCTTTTTTCGGAGAGCATAGGCAATGCCCTCATTCAGCATGGTATCGTCCTCTACCAGCAAAATTTTTGTATCCATTGTTTTCTCCTGTCCAAAGAGCACAGCCAGCTCCCCGTTTTCCGCACATTCTACACAATACTGTGTTTATCTTACTCAATTTCCCTCAATCTTTCAACAATAGATTTTTTGTTCAGTACCTTTACCAAAAGCCAGGTCATAAAAATGCAGATAATAATAACCAGAAGCATAAGAACAGCAGCCGATGTCAGGAACAATCCCGGATTAAATCCCGTAAACAGGGCATGCTGCGTTACAAGATAGGACATAATGCTGCCGGACAGGAGCATAAGAACCACAGATACACTCATAAATTTCAGTGTATCTTTCAGAAGCATTGCCCACAGCTGCCTCTTTGTCATGCCAATGGACTGCATTGCAGCCAGCTCTATCTTTCTGGAAAACACATCCGAAGTGATCGTATTGACCAGATTGGAAACTCCTATGATCCCCAGAAGTCCTGCCAGCAGAAAACCGATCAGCTGGAACGTCTGTTTCTGAGTTTCCATCTGCACTCTGGTCATATATCGGGACTCCATCTTCAGCTGAGAATTGTATTCCGCAGCCATAAGACTGTTGATCTGCTGATTCTGTTCCTCTGTAATTTCTTCCTCTGTATCAATCTGAATATCGCTGATCCACTGGTCATAATCCGGGTACAGCTTTTTAAACAAAGTGTCGGACAAAATAATATTTCCAAGACTAATATCACTGGTTCCGAACATACTACGCTTTTCGCACACTGCCAGAACTGTCATTTCTTTTTCAGAATAATTTCCCTGATTATCATAAAATCCAATGATTGCTGCATCTCCTGGGTGTACGCTGTCCTTAAAATCTCTTCCCATGACTTCCTGACTGTCCGGAGCTAACCATATAATGCCTTCTCCTGCAGCAAATTTATCTACATCCACAGTTCCCTCAAAAGCACCCGCACATGCAAGTTCCTGCTGGATCAGCTCTGCAGGAATCCCTTGTACACTCAGCCCCCAGCGATTATTCTTTGCCTGTTCCTGAAGCCCCGTATCTCCATAGGTACTCATAAATTTATCACTGTTTGCAAAAAATTCCATTTCATTTTTTAACGGACCGTCCAGAGATACCTCTGCCTGAGACGGCAGATAAAGTCTGCCCACTGTTGTTTCCACATAATCCGGCATCATTCTTGCCTGATACACTACATTCACATCCGTCACAAAAGGAAGGTCTGCAATTTTATCCGGCAATTCTGCAGAAACAGGCTTATAGGGCTCCTCCAGGCTCCAGCCTGATCCCTCATGAATAATCCGCGCATCATTCATATTATAGCGCTCCACCATATGATCTACGGAAAATCCCAGAGCCGCATTACAGGAAACCAGAAAGATCATTCCGCTTAACGCAAAGGAAAGAATGGTAAACAGATTTTTCTTCTTTTTGGGGGCAAATCTGGCCGCCTCTACCGGAGAGATGCGGCAGGCCAGCTTCAGAGACTTCAATGCGCTGATATATACGGTAAACCAGGAAAATCCAGCTCCCAGAATAAAGATCACCAGAACATTAGGCGCTTTATAAAACATGGCATACATGGTCTGCGCCATTACTCCCGGGCCGATCAGATTTCCCACAATATAGCCAAGAACGATTCCGATCAGAATGCCAATTACTGCCAGACGGCGGATCTGCTGCATCAGCACAGTCTTCAGCTGCCTTGCTGTAGTTCCAATGGTTTTCATCATGCCAAACCAGCGGATATCAGAGGATACAGAAATATAAAATACATTGTAGATCAGGAAATAACCGCTTAAAATAATAAATAACACAAACAGCACTGCCGGTCCTACACTTAACAGCATATTGCTCATACTGTTAGTATTCTTTGTTCCGATTCCGGTTCCCCCTGCCAGATCGCAGGCTTCCTGCAGCTTATCCATAACATCTGTTTTCAGAAGAAGAGGATTCAGGTTGTTCAGCTTCACATAAATCTTCTGAGGGATTTTTTCCATTGCAGGATTATACTGACCGATAAATTCAGGTGCTGTATAAATCTCATCATAAATCTCACTGATATTGATCAGAGGATTTTTATAGTATCCGGTAACAGTAAATGTTATTGGCGTTTCCGCCATTTCCTCATCTGTGCCGAGCATCACCAGAAGCTCCAGCTGACTGCCCACAATCCTTTCAAGCCCCAGATGTTCTGCCATAGTATCAGAAATCACGATTTCATCTGCATTCTGTGCAAATCTGCCTTCAGTCAGCTCTACAAAATTATGTTCAAAATATGACTCATCCGGCGCCAGAAGCCGCACGTCCATTCCCGAAAACTCCTGATTGTGAAGTCCGGCTCTGCTGCATTCCCTTGCCATGTCCGCCCACTGGATCTGCGGCAGCTCCTTAAGCTTATCCCGGGTTTCCTCCGTGCCGTTGATATTGCCTTCACAGCCCGGACCGGGAGCAGATTCCCCATAATTACTGATGGTAGAAATCATACTGATCCCCACTGTCCACACTGCTGTGATCAGAAGAGTAGTCAGAGCAATAGCCAGAATGGCAATACGGTTTCTGCTTTTATGAGAGGTGTAATTATCCTTTGCCAGCTCCTTTAATACTTCCTTATTAGTATTCTGAAACATGGATGTCACCTCCCACTACCCTTCCATCCTCCAGATGGATGATACGGTCTGCCTGCTGGGCAATTTCCTCATTATGGGTGATCATAATAATTGTCTGGTTAAACTCCCTGTTGGTCATCTGCAGAAGTCCTATCACCTCCGCGCTGGTTCTGGAATCAAGATTTCCTGTAGGCTCGTCTGCCAGAACGATCTTTGGCTTGGAAGCCAGAGCCCTTGCAATAGCCACTCTCTGCTGCTGGCCGCCGGAAAGCTGATTGGGACGGTTCCTGGATTTTTCCGTCAGTCCTAAAAGGCTCAGTATTTTTCCGATAAACTCATCATCAGGTTTATTTCCGTCCAGCCGTATTGGAAGAACCACATTTTTATACACATTCAGCATAGATACCAGATTATAATTCTGAAAAATAAATCCAATATTTCTTCTGCGGAATACGGTACGCTCCTCGTCCTTCATATTCAGCAGAGACTGTCCGCCGATAATTACCTCTCCGCTGTCTGCATAGTCCAGACCGCCCAGCAGATTTAAAAGTGATGTCTTTCCAGAGCCGCTGGTACCTACAATCGCAACAAACTCGCCCTTTTCTACTGAAATGCTGATATCGTCCACGGCTTTTACCAGGCTGTCGCCCTGACCGTAATATTTTTTCAGATGCTTTGTCTCTAATATTTTCATAAAAATGTCTCCCTTCGTTATGTTGAGTCTATCATAACAAAAGGAGATTACAATCCGGTAACAATATGAAATTTTCCCTGCTGTTGTTTCATTCACCAAATCAATGATACATAAATTTTACACATAAGTGCAGAAGAAGCTCCTTCCTCTCATTTTTAATGTAACACGAACATACTTTCTTACGATATATTAACAAATAAAACAAAAAGGAACCCTTTAATTAAAGGATTCCTCACATTCCAGTCGAAGCGACAGGATTTGAACCTGCGGCCTCTGCGTCCCGAACGCAGCGCTCTACCAAACTGAGCCACGCTTCGATTTCTTTATTTATCAGCCATATCTCGCGACTGCAAAAATTATTATATTCATTTTCATAGCATTTGTCAACACTTTTTTTAAAAAATTTCAAAAAACACGAAAAAACTTTTTTGAAGATTTCAGAGAGTACGTTTTTCCTTCTTAAATATATAAAAACGCTGTCAAATACAGGGAAATCCATTGAAATCCCACAATTTTTAGGCTATATTAAAGTCACAATACCAAAAGGGGATTTTTTTATGAATGTAAAAGACATCAGCACACACTGTACACGGACAGAATTTGTCGGAACCACAGTTCTTGATACTATTGGACTTGTGATCTCCGGCATTGACGATACACTTCTTCAAAAAATGAACATCGGTACCAAATACCATGCTCTCGGGCTTTTCAGCTCCCGGACAGGCGCTGCCGGACAGCTCACCGCCATTGATGATGCGGTAAAAGCCACCAACACAGAAATTCTTTCCATTGAACTGCCCAGAGATACCAAAGGCTGGGGCGGCCACGGAAACTATATTGTACTGGGAGGAAATGATATTTCTGATGTACGTCACGCAGTCCAGCTTGCTCTGGAGCTTACCGAAAAATATGCAGGGGAGCTTTATATCAGTGAATCCGGTCACCTGGAATTTGCCTATTCTGCAAGCGCAGGTCCTGCTCTTCAGAAAGCCTTTCATGCGGAACCCGGGGAAGCCTTTGGTTTTATGGCAGGCTCTCCTGCCGCCATCGGCCTTGTTATGGCAGACACTGCCATGAAAGCGTCCTCTGTAAAAATTACAAGCTATATGACGCCTGATATGGGAACCGCTCACTCCAATGAGGTTATCCTTTCCCTTTCCGGCGATGCAAGCGCTGTAAAGGAGGCTGTCCTTAATGCCCGGCAGATTGGTCTGGAGCTTCTGATCGCCATGGGAAGCTATCCGGAAATCCCCGGTACCCCTTATCTGTAAACCAAATTCCCGGAAGCAGCAGCTTCAACTGCAGCTTCCGCAGATATTCAAAAACCCGGCTTCCAAAACATACAGGGAGCCGGGTTCTGCTTTATTCTGTTTTTATCATACGATAACCTACGCCGATATGTGTCTGGATATATTGAGGTGAATCCGGGCCCTTTTCTATTTTCTTTCGAAGCGTCGCCATAAATACACGGAGAGAGGCAACGTCATTTTCCCAGTTGCTCCCCCAGATATTCTGGGTAATGAAAGTGTGTGTCAGAACCTTCCCGACATTTCTGGAAAGGAGGCAGAGAAGCTTGTATTCAATAGGGGTCAGGTGAAGTTCCTCCTCATCCAGATATGCGCAGCCGGCAGCATAGTCAATGCGCAGAGCGCCGTTTACAAAAACAGACGCTTCTGCAGGTGAGCCATTTTTGATCATGGCCAGACGTCTCTGTACGACACGAAGTCTTGCCAGAAGCTCTTCTACAGAAAATGGTTTGGTCAGATAATCGTCGGCTCCTGCATCCAGAGCGTCAATTTTGTCCGTATCCTCACTGCGGGCGCTGATAACAATAATCGGCATGGTGGACCAGGAACGGATTCTGCGGATCACTTCCACTCCGTCAATATCAGGCAGACCGAGATCCAGAAGAACAATATCCGGATTGTGGGAGGACGCTTCAAGAATGGCAGTTTCTCCGTTTCCGGCTACCAGATAACGATAGTCGTGTGTTTTCAGTGTGGTTGTGATCAGATTTTTTACAGAAGAATCATCTTCCACTACTAATATCAACGGTTTATTCATGTAATTGTACCTCCTCAGCTGGTAATGTAAAAGTAAATACGGTTCCATGGGGAACATTATCAGAAACACTGATAGACCCTCCATGTGCATTTATAATGGACTTACACAGAGAAAGTCCAAGTCCGAGACTCCTCCGGCTGTCTGCCACCCGGTTCGAGCCTGTGTAGAACATATCAAATATCTGCTTTTTATTTTCATCAGAAATACCCGGACCATCATCGGATACAGAAATAACAGCCCAGTTATCTTTCCGGAAAGTAGAAATCCGGATCTCCGATCCCCGGGGAGTATATTTAATTGCATTATCCACCAGATTTATAATAACCTGAACAATCAGCTTTGCATCCATTTTTGCCAGAAGCAGATCATCCTGATGCTTTACCGTAATATGATGTTCCACAGAAAGTCTGTTTACGTGGCGGAGGGCTTCTGTAACCACCTCGTCTGCCAGTTCTGTGGAAATACGCAGATTCAGCCTTCCCTCTTCCAGACGGGTAACAGACAGAAGGTTTTCCACAAGGTTGATCAGCCACATGGAGTCATCATAAATATCCTGATACAGAGTTTTTTTTGTGCTTTCGTCAAACAAACTGCTGTTTGACAGAAGATTGCTGGCGTTTCCTGAAATAGAAGTCAGCGGAGTACGAAGGTCATGAGAAATTGTGCGAAGAAGATTCGCTCTCAGCTGTTCGTTTTTTGCCAGGATGGCCGCCTCTTCTTTCTCATGGGCATTTTTCTCATTTTCCATGGCAAGAGCACATTCTCCCAGAATAGAAAGAAGAATATTGTTTTCGGAGGCATCCAGAGGCTGTTTTCCGGCTGCAATCCCCACCACTCCGTAAACAGAATCATTTACCCGGATAGCGAGATAGAGACATTTGGCATTGGAAAGCGTCTGGGTGGTAGCGCCTGCGTGACGGTTGTTTTTAAACACCCATTCAGCCACTGCGCTTTCATTTCTTGTGAGATAATCAGAGGCGGTATCTTCTTCACCGGCAGAAAATGTCATGGGAGCCGCCAGGGTATTTTTTTCCGCAGGATAGATCACTATATCTCTGTTCAGAAGTTTTGTAAGCTGATGAGCCGTAGAAGTCAGAATCGCGTCACGGTCTGTAGCCTGCTGAAGTATCTGACTGGTATCAAACAAAATCTTTGTACGAAAGGCCGTACGGGCAGACTGACTGGCAATCGTCTTCATCCGTGTGGTAAGTGTTCCGGTCAGAAAGGCTGAAATAAACATTACCACAAAAGTAACAGGATAGCCCCGGTCATATGCCATAAGTGTAAATTTGGGGTCTGTAAACAAAAAGTTAAACACAAGCACACTGACAATCGAGGTGATCAGGCTGTAAACCCGGTTTACCGTTACAATGGAAGTTACCAGTACCGCAAGTACATATACCGTAATAATATTTGCCTCGTCAAAGCCAAGCTGCTGAAAAAGGTAGCCCAGGCAGCTGGCTGCTGACAGGATAAAAATACTTTTTAAAATGTCAGATGCGGAAAAGATAATATGATTTTTCTGATTGTGAACAGTCGGAGTGCGGTTCGGAGTCTGATCCGGAATAATATGCACATCCATATTTGGAGCATTGGTAATAAGCTGTTCTGTAAGAGAAGGTTTTCCCAACAGACGCTTTCCTGTGACTGTACTTCTTCCGATCACAATCTTGGAAACCCCGGACAGTTTTGCAAATTCTGCGATCTGAAGGGGTACATCGTCTCCGTAAACGGTTTCTATGGTGGCTCCCAGCTGTTGGGCAAGGTAAATATTTGAACGGAGCCGCTGTCTGTCTTCTTCCGTCATTGCAGAAAACTGTGAGGTTTCTACAAACAGAGCAGTAAAGGCTCCACGGAAAGCGTTTGCCATTCTCGCTGCCGTCCGGATGATCTTTGCGTTAGACGGAGAAGAAGAAAGACAGACTAGTATATGTTCATCTGTATAATAATCACTTTTGCTTCTGATACGTGCAGACTCAGTCCTTTTGTTTACCCTGTCCGCACATCTTCTGAGCGCAAGCTCTCTCAGGGCAGTCAGTGTTTCCAGGCTAAAGGTAAAACTGTCTGTTTCAGAAGAATCTGAACTTTTTTCATAGGAAAGCCGTTCAAGAAGTTCCTGGGGTTCAATATCAACAAGCTTTACCTGGTCAGCATTGTCAAAAACAGAATCCGGAATGCGTTCAGAGATTCTGTTTCCGGTAATTGCTGTCACCATATCGTTAAGGCTCTCAATATTTTCTACATTGGCAGTAGTATAAACATCAATGCCTGCTTTTAAAAGCTCATAGATATCCTGATACCGCTTATGATGCCGGCAGCCGTCTGCATTTGTGTGGGCAAGTTCGTCTATAAGAATAAGTCCGGGCTTTATTTTTATGGCTTTATCAAGGTCAAACTCTTCCACAGGAGTTCCATTATGTTTGGAATGGAGAGGCGGAAGCAGTTTCAGACCATTCAGCCGGGCCCGGGTCTGAGGATGAGCATTGGGCTTAATGTAACCTACCGCAACATCTGTACCATGCTTTTTTTCCATATGGGCAGCATCCAGCATTGCATATGTCTTTCCCACGCCTGCCGCATAGCTGAAAAAAATCTTCAGATGCCCCCTTTCCGGAGAGGACATCTGATCGGATGCTGCTGCCATATCTGCACTCTGATTTTGTTTTTCCACACTATCACTCCTCGTTATTTCATACAGGCATTATAACCTATCTGACAAAATCCTGCACAAAAATATGTTGGACACAATTATTTTTATTATCATAAACATTGTGAACAGTAACTATTTTTCCAGGTATGCAGCCTTCAGCAACCGGATAAATAATTCTGCTTCCTGGGAACGGCTGCCTTTTTTCCACAAAGCATTCACAAGAAATTTCTGTGAGTTAAGAGGCATAACAGGAAGTCCCAGCGGCTCACATGCAAGGATGTTCTCATCCAGCAGAAAAAGAAACGAGCCCAGCTTTTGATCCGGCTCTGTGTTTACATCCGCCCGGATAAATCCAAAATCAATTTTTCCTGTATTCAGCTGCTTCTGGATATCCTTTGCAGAGCCATAAAAAAGGCTCAGCTCGCAGCCGGGAGCCTGTCGGGAAAACCTTTCCAGAAGGTCATTTAAAAGAGAGACCTCTTCTGTGTGCTCAAAGGCAATAGAAAGCATTGAGGGCCTGTCGGAACTGATCACGGTCCGGCTGCTGTCGCCAAAGAAAATATCCAGTTTTTTCAGTAAGAGAAAGCACAGGGCAAAAACAACAGCTACTGCGCAGATCAGAATCAGTTCTTTCATAAAATCATCCCTTCATGTTGCATATTTACGGAAGCCTTATTCCAATTAAATATGGAAACACTTCTGAATGTCCCTGATATTTCCAAGAACAAGCATGGTATTATTTTCCGGCACAGGAGTATCTGATTTAATATTCATATTCATGACTCCCATATGCTTAAACGCCATGATATTGATGTTGTGCTTATTTCGGATATCAAGCTGCCCGACAGTTTTTCCCACCCAGTTTTCCGGAACAGAAATTTCAAAAATAGCATGTTCATCATCCAGCTCCACGTAGTCCAGAATGTGATCTGCACTGTAGCGGATCGCTGCCCATTCAGCCATTTGCTTTTCCGGATAAATAACTTCATCAGCGCCGTTTTTCAGGAGGAATTTGGCGTGAACATCTCTGGCAGCTCTGGAAACAACATATTTTGCACCCAGCTCACTGAGCAGGGAAGTGGCTTCCAGAGAACTCTGAAAATTATCTCCAATGGCCACAATACATACATCGAAATTCCTTACTCCAAGAGATTCCATAAATCCTTCCTTTGTGGCATCACCAATCTGTGCGTTTGTAACATAAGGAAGAATGGCATCTACTCTTTCTTCATTTCTGTCAATAGCCATTACCTGATGATTAAGCTCATCCAGTTTCATTGCAATATGACGTCCGAATCTTCCAAGTCCTATCAGTAAAATTGATTTCATCATAATAATCGTCTCCTTTTATTAACCTACTGTAATTTTTTCCTGCGGATATCTGGAACCGTAGGAATTTCTTTCTGAAAGTGCGGCAAAAATAAGTGTCAGGCCTCCAACTCTGCCAAAGAACATAAGCAGAATCAGAATCAGTCTTGAAACCATTCCAAGAGTTGGGGTCAGTCCAAGGGACAGACCGACCGTGCCGATTGCAGAGCTTGTTTCAAACAGAGCGGAAATCAGCGGAACATCTTCAATGTAGCTAATTATCATACCGCCTCCCAGAAACAGAACCAGATACATCAGCAGAATGGTCGCAGCATTTTTAATCACACTGTCCGGAACGCGTCTGCGGAAAAAATGAGCAGAGTCGTTTTTGCGGAATACGGACAGAGCTGACGAAAACAGAACTGCGATTGTAGTTGTTTTCATACCTCCGGCTGTGGAGCCGGGAGAACCGCCGATCAGCATCAGGATGATCATCAGCATCAGCCCGGTTTCTGTAAGCAGGGTCAGATCCGCCGTGTTAAAGCCCGCTGTTCTTGGCGTTACAGACTGGAACAGAGATGTCAGCAGCCTTTCCCCCAGCGGCAGACCGGAAAATTCACAGAAAAAGAAGTAAACAGCCGGAACTGTGATCAGAACAGCAGTAACCGTCAGAATCACTTTACTCTGCATATTATACTTTTTAAAATGTAATTTATTTTTTTTGATATCTGCCCAGGTAACAAAGCCCACGCCGCCCGTTACGATCAAGGCCATGATCGTGAAGTTTACAAGAGGATTGGAGGCATAGGAGGTCAGAGAGGAAAACGGCTCCCTGACACCGATCAGATCAAATCCTGCATTGCAGAAAGCAGATACCGCATGGAACAGAGAATACCACAGTCCCTTCAGAATACCGAAATCTTTGCAGAATACAGGCATCAGAAGCGCTGCTCCAATCAGCTCTATAAAGATACTGGTTTTCAGAATAAACTTGGTCAGACGCACAATACCGCCTACCTGGTGGGCGGAGATTGCCTCCTGCATGGTACTTCGCTGCATCAGGCCGATTTTCCGTCCTGAAGCTACAGCAATGGCAACAGCAATTGTCACAACACCCATACCGCCAATCTGGATCAGCGTCAGAATGATCGCCTGTCCAAATTCAGACCAGTAGGTTGCAGTATCATGAATGATAAGTCCTGTTACACAAACTGCCGATGTGGCAGTAAAAAGGCTGTCTGCAAAGGATGCGCCATTTCCGTCCCGGGTGGACAGCGGAAGCATCAGAAGCAGGCTGCCAAGAAGTATTACAGAAAAAAATCCCAGGATGATCACCTGAAAAGAAGTAAAATGTCGATGTTTTCGGTTTCCTGTATGATTCATTGCGGCGATTGCCTCCCTTTATCTCGTCTTTATGTTGCCTTAATCATATCTTAATTCGTATTAAGTATGTATAAATAAGAATTTGCTGATATTAAGATTGTATAAAGACGGAAGAAGTTATCACAGGAATAATGTAACCGGTAGTGTAACCAGGACAGTAAGAAGAGATACGGCTGCCAGAATAAAAACAGGAAGTCCGATAAACATAGCCAGAACAGCCGCATGGGGATGGCGAAAGGCGAAGCGCTCTGCGCGGTTATCAAACCTGTCTTCTAATTTGTGTATGGATTTTAAAATACTGGACATAATCATTTCTCCATTCTTATTTTATAGTAAGAAGTCTGTTTTCAGACTTTCCTCTGTTCTGAAATTATGGTAACACGGAAAAAATTAAGATAGGAAAAATGCATTGCCCTGTAGAATAAAAGTTCTATAAAGAAGGAGGGCCGGGCTGTATGGCCCGGCGAGTATGAAAAAGAAAAATTTAATTTATGTAAAAAAGCATTCGCTTTATTTACTAAATACTATAAATGGAATTTGTGATGAAAATGTGAGGATAAATTGAAAAAAAGGTGATGTAATTCTAAAAAACCTGTAAAATCACAGGTGCCGGAACCGGGATTCCGGAATATATTCCAGAATTCTGAGACATACAGAACAAAATGTCCTCATGGAAGATGATCTGGAATGCATTTTGACCTGGATACTGTGAACGGAGTAAAAAAGGGCATAATTTTTACGGAGCCTGACCTGATGAAAAAAAAATATTGTAAAATACAGCCGCCTTCTATATAATAGGAAAAGAAAAAACAGGAAAAGCAAACGAGCGCTTTGCTCATAGACAACTCTCAGGAGGAAAATAATGAAAAGAGAAACAGTTGTTGTACTTGATTTCGGCGGTCAGTATAATCAGTTGATTGCCCGCCGTGTAAGGGAATGCAATGTATATTGTGAAATCTATTCCTACAAGACAGATATTGAAAAAATAAAAGAAATCCAGCCTAAGGGAATTATTTTTACAGGCGGACCAAACAGTGTATATCTGGAAGATTCACCTGCGTATACAGAAGAAATTTACAAACTCGGAATCCCGATCCTGGGAATCTGCTACGGCTCTCAGCTTATGATGCACCAGCTTGGCGGAAAGGTAGAAAAAGCCCCTGTGCGCGAATACGGAAAAATTGAGGTTCATGTAAACACTGACTCTGCCCTGTTCCAGGGAGTTTCTCCAAAAACAATCTGTTGGATGAGTCATAACGACTACATTTCCAAAGAAGCTCCCGGCTTTGAAATTTCTGCCCGGACAAATGACTGCCCTGTAGCTGCAGTGGAAAATAAAGAAAAGAAGCTTTATGCAGTTCAGTTCCATCCGGAGGTGCTTCATACTCAGGAAGGAACCAAAATGCTGTCAAACTTTGTATATCAGGTATGCGGATGTGCCGGAGACTGGAAAATGGATTCTTTTGTAGAAGATTCCATTAAAGCGATCCGTGAAAAGGTCGGAAACGGAAAGGTTCTCTGTGCCCTTTCAGGCGGAGTGGATTCTTCTGTTGCAGCAGTCCTTCTTTCAAAAGCGGTAGGAAACCAGCTTACCTGCGTATTCGTGGATCACGGTCTTCTCCGCAAAAATGAAGGCGATGAGGTGGAAGCTGTCTTTGGCCCGGAAGGTTCCTATGATCTGAATTTTATTCGTGTAAATGCTCAGGAACGTTTTTATGAAAAACTGAAGGGCGTTGAGGAGCCGGAGCGTAAACGTAAAATCATCGGCGAAGAATTTATCCGTGTATTTGAGGAGGAAGCAAAAAAAATCGGCGCCGTGGATTTCCTTGTACAGGGAACCATTTACCCGGATGTTGTTGAAAGCGGCGTAGGGGGCGAGTCCACTGTTATCAAATCACACCACAATGTGGGAGGACTTCCTGACTATGTTGATTTTAAAGAAATCATTGAGCCTCTGAGAAATCTGTTTAAAGATGAAGTGCGTAAAGCGGGACTGGAGCTTGGCATTCCGGAGTATCTTGTATTCCGCCAGCCGTTCCCGGGCCCGGGACTGGGCATCCGTATTATCGGAGAGGTAACTGCTGAAAAAGTAAAAATGGTTCAGGAGGCTGATGCGATCTGGCGTGAAGAGATTGCAAACGCAGGCTGGGATAAAAAGGTAAATCAGTACTTCGCAGCACTGACAAATATGAGATCTGTCGGAGTTATGGGAGACGAAAGAACCTACGATTATGCCATTGCCCTTCGCGCAGTAACCACTACAGATTTTATGACTGCGGAAAGCGCTGAGCTTCCGTGGGAAATTATCGGAAAAGCTACCAGCAGGATCGTTAATGAAGTAAAACATGTAAACCGTGTTCTTTATGACTGCACCGGAAAACCTCCGGCAACAATTGAAATGGAATAAAGAAATGTAATAAATTTATAAAAGCTGAGACAGAAAACTGACTCAGCTTTTATTTATTCAGGTTGCTTTAGAATTCCGGCTCAATAAGACCGTAAGTGTTTCCTTTACGTTTGTAAACAACATTTACCTGATCTGTCTCTGCATTAACAAATACAAAGAAGTTATGTCCCAGAAGTTCCATCTGAACACATGCATCCTCAGGATACATTGGCTTGATATCAAACTTCTTGGTACGGATGATTTTTACTTCTTCATCCTCCTCATAATCTTTTTCCAGATACTCCTGCTGGAAATTGCCAGGTGCCTGCTTCCTGTCTACAATTTTATTTTTGTATTTACGCAGCTGACGCTCAATTACTTCTTCCACCAGGTCAATAGATACATACATATCATTGCTTACCTGCTCGGAGCGTATAATATTTCCCTTCACTGGGATTGTAACCTCGATCTTCTGTCTTTCTTTTTCAACACTTAAAGTTACTACAACTTCGGTGTCAGGAGTGAAATACCTTTCCAGCTTTCCAAGCTTGTCTTCAACGGCTGTTCTAAGCCCTTCAGAAACTGTGATGTTTTTTCCGCTAATAATAAATTTCATACATCCATCCCCTTTGCTGTTTATTTGGGTAATGTCCACGCAGGTAAAAATCTGCGTCTATTACTTATGGGTTCATTATACCACATACTTATGAATTTTAACAACACTTTACGAAATTTTTATATTAATAATTGATAAATTTCGCTATTAACTGATAAAAGCAGATACTCATAGGCTCTGTTTCTTACTGCACCCCGGAAACACACATCTGAAGACTTCTGTTTTCAGAAGGATCTTCCAGAAGTTCTGTTCCTTTCTTGTCTGTTACACAGTAAAGACCTTTTCCGCTTCCTTTTGGCGCATCACTGGAAATTTCCAGACGATAGGTTTTTCCCGGCTCTACAGAGATTTTTTCTTTCAGGAAAGGATAAAGAGCTGTATTCTCTTTCATTCCATAGGTATCCCCATTTTTTTCATAAATCACCTTTCCTGTATCTTTTTCTTTCAGCACCACATTCAGGCTGTTGATCTCACTGTTGCCCGGCTCTGTGTATATACGGATCTTAATTCCGGAAAGTGTATAACCGTCTGCTGTAAATTCCTGTATCACCGGAACATTTTCTTCCAGCATAACCACATTCTCTGCTTCCATATTCTGCCTGCTGTTGTCAAAGAAATTTATTTTTCCCTGAAGGACACCTGCCGCACATACAGTCATTGGAAGAACAAATGCAGCCACTCCAAACAGAAAGGCTGCCCTTATCTGCCACACCATCCCGCCGGCAATGACATTTCCTTTTCTGCTGTGATATCTGGGATGTCCGAATACTACATAAATCAGCAATACCACCCACATGGCAGTACAGAGAAGCTCCTGGTCATGGAACCCGTAAAGATCCCACATACGTACGGAAAACTCACGGTCTTTTAGAATATATTTGAGAATACCGCTGTTCAGCACTCTCTCATCAACCATACTCTGGCTGCAGAAGATATACATAGCAAGCATAAAAATATTTGTTACCATATAAAGAAGATTTCCGTTACCATTCATCATAAAGTTCAGGACAAGGAATGGCGCCATTAAAAGGATCCACTGGGGATTCCAGGTAGAAAATCCAAAGATTGCAAAGCTTACTGCCACACAGAAAAATACGGACCATGACCGAAGCTCATCCTGCGTCTCTGCTTTTTTCTGATAAGCCCACACCAGCACAAAGGCTGCTGCCGCTGCAAGAAGATTGATCCCGCTGAAAAATCCCAGAGAAAAAGGCTTCTGTACATATTCCAGCGCTCCAAAACCAAATACATTTCTTCTAAACGCTTCAGATCCTATATTTGGAAGAATCTCTGCAAGCAAAGGAGCAAGCATAACAGCAGTATATTTAATCAGATTTCTGATCTTCTTTTCCTTCAGAAGCAGAAGTACCAGGAAATAAATCACTGCATGATATTTAAAGGTTGCAGCAAATCCGCACATAAGGGCAAACTGCCACATTTTCCCCCGAAGGAAAAAATAAAATCCCAGTACCAGAAAGAGCACAGTAAATATGTCATACTGGCTGAAAATAAACTGGCTGAACACACCCATCGGAAATACAAGAAACGCAAACTTACACAAAAGAGACTTTTTCTCGCCAAATCCCATTTCTTTTCCGATTTTGTAAATAATCTGAGCAGTAACAAAATATAAGATAACCGAAAGAAGCTTATACCACATAATATTAATAAAACTGTTTGTCAGCATTGCTTCCGGTGCGTGTCCTGTAAGATAAAGGGGCAGATTCCAGACCGCATAGGCAATAAACGTACTTGGCAGATAATTTGCCCAGTATCCTCCTGACTGCTCATAGCTTGCCTGATAAAAATCCGCGAAATGTTCATACATCAGAAAGGAACGGTTTCCTGTAAGCTTTACATCAGAATGAGCGCAGGTCACAAAAAGAACTGCCAGTATCAGGAAAGACAAAATCCAGTCCAGTCTGCAGAGATCGTTTCCGCTCCACAGCTTCATACTGTTCCACCGGTCTTTTTTTCTGCCCATCCAGCCTGATGCATATGCTGCTTTTTTCTTATTCATGAATACTCTCCTGTTTTTCCCTGTCACTCTCTTTTCCAAAAACATCTTTAGCCTGGATAAATCCATTACGGTTTCTCTGTACTTCCCCACTGAATTTCTCAGGTTCTTTCACAGAAGCATCTGCGCTGTATCTGATACTGTCCACCTGCATTGTCTCACTGTTTTCAGACTCTTTTTCTGTTAAATCTTTTTTCCGGAACTCTGCCTCTCTGTTTTCCTGGGTTTCAGATTCTCTGTTCTGTTGACATTTTTTGTCCTCATCCTCAAAATTCAGACGCTCTTCTTCCACTACCAGAGGTCTGTCCAGTACCCTTGTATTAATACTCAGTACATATTCTCCAAGAAATCCGATAAAGAACAGCTGAAGAGCTCCCAGAAAGAACATACCGATGACCATAGGAGCAATGCCTGCTGAAAAACGATCCCAGTACATCAGCTTCAGAATCAGATATACAATACCTGCCGCAAAGCTCAGACCGCCAATAATAAAACCGGCAAAAGTTGCCAGACGCATCACTACTTTAGAATATGAGGTAATACCAATCATGGCATAATCATAAAGGCTGTAAAAATTATTTTTGCTTTTTCCTGCTCTTCTTTTAGGCTGAGTATAGGGAATTGCTTTATAATCAAACCCAAGCTCTGCAATGATTCCACGAAGATAGGGCATGGGATCATGAAGGTCTCGCACCACGTCTACAAATTTTTTGTCATACAGTCCAAAACCGGTAAACTGTTCAATATGGTCGATCTCTGTGATCTTTCTGATCATCTTGTAATACAGACCACGGATCCTGTACATTCCCTTTCGTTCCTGACTGGCATTTTTCACACCGATCACGATTTTATTTCCCTGTTCCCATTCTCTGACAAATTTCGGGATCATCTCTACCGGGTCCTGAAAATCAGCGCACATACGAACCACACAGTCTCCATATGCCTGTTTCATACCGTAAACAGGAGATCTGGCCTGACCGAAGTTTTTTGCATTAAAAATAGCCTTAATGTTTTTATTATTGGCACACAGTCCGCGGATCAGCGCCTGCGTATTGTCTTTGGAATGATTGTCAATAAACAAAATCTCATAGTCATAATCACTGAGGTCGCGCTCCATTACTTCTGTAACTGCTTTTGACAGTGGAACCACGTTTGCCTCTTCATTATATGTAGGAATTACCACTGAAATTTTCTTTTTCATTTTTTATCTCCTGTACTCTGGCTTTTCAGCCAGGCAATGGTTTCTCTGATTCCCTGCTCAAACGTATACTCCGGTACAAAACCTGTATCCTGATAAAGAGAATCAATATCTGCGCAAAGGTTCATTACAGCGCCTTTGGGATATGGTCTGGCTCCGATCCCCGGATTCCTGTAATCTGTAAGCTCTGCCATTTTCTGTATATAATCCCGAAGCAGCGCAGGCTGTCCGCTTCCTACGCAGTACACGGCTCCGTCCCGTCCTTTTTCTCCAATAAGATAAAAGGCGCGGCCTGCGTCTGCGCTGAAAAGATATTCCCATCTCTGCATTCCGGGTGTAAATTCTGTAGGCTCCCCTGCCAGCATTTTTCTGAGGCCGGAGGCGATCATGGTAGTTTCTTTTTCATAAATTCCATAAACACTGAATATTCTGGGCCAGATACACTCTATTCCCAGTTCCTTGCAAAGCATCCTTGCCAGATATCCGGATGCCAGCTTTGCCGCTCCGTAAGGAGTTGTGGGATTTGCCGCGCTTTCTGGTGAAATCCTGTCCAGATCCAGCAGACCGTACTCTGCCTGGGATCCGGCTCCGATAAAACGTTTACAGCCAAGAGCTGCCGCTGCCTTTACTGCTGCTAAAGTATACCCGATGTTCCGGCTTTGAAGCTCTGTGCTTGAATTTCTGTTTTCTCCGGTATTCCCCCAGGCAATATGATAAAACGTATCGCATTCCTGCGAAATCATTTCCGGCAACCTGTCCAGATGCTCCAGAGAACAGTCCGCAAATTTGATCAGACTGCTTTCCGGCAAACGGGAACGCTTTTTTGACCCTTCCCGTACAACTGCATAAACCTCTGTTCCATGCTTTATGCATTCTTCTATTAAAGCCACGCCGATCATACTGGTGGCTCCTGTTACAATAATCCGCTGCATAATTTTCCTTCTTATTTAACTTTTGTACTGTCTTTAGAATATATGAAATCAGAAAAACTCTTCTGTTTTTCTATTGTTTCTGCTGTCTGGCAGAATATTTTTGTCTGATTTAAAGAGCATAAAAATACTCTGGCGTATTGTCTCATTCATTTTCAGTGTAATGACGCAAAGTGAATTTTCCGTCTGTACGGCGAAGGAATAAGGCGATGCGGCAGCATCGGCGATTGACGACAGCCCGGCAGCTGGAAATTCAGACAATTATTATGCGAATGTGAATGAGACATTATACTACTTCTGCTACGGAAGAGGAATGTACATATTTTCTTCCAGCTCCTCCCTGGAAAGAAACGGATACATGTCCTCAAGAGGCGCAGACACCATTTTTCCATCCGGAAGCTTTTTCGATGAGGTTTTCGGCTCGGTTTTCTGATACCTGGTTACAAAAACCTCACATACAGCCGCTCCATCCATTTCCAATACTTCCTTAATCGTATCCGCCAGTTTTTCTGAGCTGTGAATACATCTGTACGGAAATCCATAAGCCGGAATAAGCTTCTGAAGATCCGGAAAGCTCAGGTCGCCGCTCTCCTGTCCAACTCCCACCAGAGGCTCTCCAAAATAGCTCTGCTGAGTCTGTCGAATGGAATGATATCCCTGATTGTTGATTACAAAAAGTTTTATCGGAAGATGATTCTGCCTGATTGTCTGCAGTTCCTGAATATTCATCTGAAGGCTTCCTTCTCCGGTTACACAGACTACCGGCTGTTTCCCGGATGCAATACACACCCCTGTTGCCCCCGGAAGGCAGAATCCCATAGACGCTGTATTGGGATTTGTAATAAAGCGCTGACCTTTTTTTACACGAAAAGCCTGACTTCCTGCAACTCTGGAAGTTCCCACACTGACCATAAGATTCTGGTTTTCCTTCATGGCTCTGGACAGTTCTTCATAAAACGCATAAATATTTGTGCAGCCATCCTCCACAATTTCATAATGACCGGACACAACAACCGGATATTTTTGCTTCCATAAAAGACACTGATTTCTCCATGCATTTCCCTGGAATAAGGGGTTTTCCTTGGAAGCTCCACGTTTTTTTGCAGCCTTTATCAGCTTTCGGATCAGCTCTCCGGCATCGCCGCATACAGGCAGACTGACATGCAGGCTTGGTTTTTTCAGTTCATTTTCATCAATATCGTTCAGAATGGTATAGCTTTCTCTTGCCCAGTCCTGATACCGGAATCCTGTCTGTGCAAATCCCTGACGATTGCCAAGAGAAAGAAGCACGTCGCTGTTCTGAAGTGCAAAGTTACCTGGTCTTGTTCCTGTTCCCCCGCTTCTTCCCACAAACAGGGGATGATCCGACTCAATGGCATCCACGCTGCTCATACCTGTTACCACCGGAACTCCCAGAAGCTCAGCAAGCTGATAAAAGTCCTCATGCGCCCCTGCCAGCCGTACACCATTTCCCGGTGAAAGAACCGGCCGTTTGCTTTCCTGCAATTTATCCAGAATCTGCTCTACCGTCTCATCTTTTATTTCCCGGGGCTGCTGTTCAGGATTTTCTTCCGGATCATAGGCTTTCAGATCATCTGTTTCTATGACTGCCCCCTGAACATCAAGAGGAATGTCCAGCCATACCGGTCCCGGCCTTCCATTTACAGCCAGATAAAGAGCCTTTTCCAGATGGTACCGGATGTTCTCCGGATGAACGATCATGTGAGCATACTTTGTCAGGCTTTTTACTACCGGAACAATATTGCATTCCTGCACTCCCATGCTGCGAAGAGGCAGACCTGAGGCAGAAACCGTAGTTGCATAGCGCGCCTGACCTGAAAATACCAGCATCGGAATGGAATCCATCCATGCCCCCAGAACCCCGGTAATTGCATTTGTAGCTCCCGGTCCCGTGGTGACACAGACTGCTGCCATTTTATTTCCAAGACGGGCATAGGCCTCTGCCGCCATGGCACATGCCTGTTCATGATGCTGATAAGTACAGTGCAGCATTTTATGATGTCCAAAAGCATCATTCATATGCATGGCTCCGCCTCCGGTAACAGTAAATACATCCCGGATTCCCCACTGTGCAATATATTCCGCTATATAATCAGATACCTTCTGTTTCATTTTCTTTCTCCATATCAACTGTTGCTTCAGCCTTCTGATATATTATCTGAAGCTTTTTTCTGCATCTTTGACATCCTACAGATACGCCTGGCATTTCTGAACGCATACCATACGCTTTCCGGATGCCTCAATAGGAATTTCATCTACATAAGTAACGTCGATCTGAGCTTCCTCTCCCAGATATTTCCGGTAGGAAGCCACTACCTCATCTTCATTGACTCTTGTCCGGTCAGCATTTAAAAGCAGCTCGTATCTTTTCTTTTCCCACTGAATGCATTTTGCCTGATGTACAATCCCTTCCATATTGATCAGTACATTCATAAAAACATGAATGGACAGAGGTTCTCCCTTGCAGTTATACATCATGGAGCCGCGGCGTCCGTATATTTCTGTGAAATAACCATGTTTTCTGCCCTTTTCATCTGTTACTTCCTGATAAATTCCTGTATCGCCTGTGTCATAACGGATCATAGGAAAAGCTTTATTATAAAAATCAGTTACAACGATTCTTCCCAGTTCTCCCGGTTTCACCGGTTCATCTGAATCAAGGCTCAGCATTTCAATATAAAAATTATAAAGGTCTACCGTATACCGGTCCTCCTCGCCAACCTGGCATGCAAGAAAACCGTTCTCATTATTTCCATAAGAACGGACTGCCGAAAAGCCAAAGATTTCCCGGATCAGGTCATATGTTTTCTGAGGAAGCGCCTCGCCCATGGCGAAAACCATTTCCACATCCCATTTTCTGATAGCAACTTTTTTCCTTTTCAGATAATCTGCAAGAACTGTCAGAGCGCTGGAATATGCAACCAGAACCTGAATCCTGTCTTTTCGTATTTTTTCACAGATATCTGCAAGGGCATCGTCTCCCATGTTGGAGATATCGATCATGATCAGATTATTTTTAAAGGATTTCCATTTGGAGATCACATTTTTACCCGGGATCCATACACGGAACTCTCCCCGCTTCATTCCCATGCGAAATCCGTTCAGCTCCATAAAGGAAATAAAGTTCATATTCACACGGTTCATTTTATCCCCATCGCATAAAACAGTAAACGGCGCGCCTGTTGAACCGCTTGTTTTCAGACGGAACAGACTGTCTTTTCTGTCACGGAATGTATCGCAGAGAACTGCATCCATATTCTCGTTATATTTCATTTTTGTCATAACAGGAAACTCTGTAATATCCTGTGCGTCCTGATAATTTTTATAATAAGGAGAATGCTTTTTGGCATAATCAAGAAGCATTTCCACACGGCGCTGTGCATACTCCTCTGTAATTCCCTCTACAATCTCCCTTTTATTTACTTTTTTTATTTTTTCAAGCTTTCCGCCGTGAAGCTTATCCAGTATATTAAACGCTGTTCGTCTTAAAATTTCTCCCGCCTGCATTCTTTTTCCTTCCTCATTTATGATGTAGAATCAATATCATTGTTTTTTCTGTTTTGGGCCACTGCCTGCTTTCCATAATCCAAGAAGGATTACTGCTGCCACACGTATTACATTGGCAATGAGCACGGCTGCCGCAAAACCCATAATACCGCTCTTTTCTGTAAAAATCAACACAAGGACTGCAATCACAGCCAAATGTATGATCTGAAGGATCAACTGCCACTTTTCCTCTGTGAAAGTAAGAACTACAATAAAAAGATAAGCTGAAAGTACGCCAAGGATCTGACTGAGGTTTACAACTGTGATCATTCCTTTTACTGATTCATAAAGATCTCCATAAAACAGCTTTACGAAAATAGGAGTTCCAATCTGCGCTCCAAGGAAAAACACAAGGCTTACGCCTGTTCCGATTCCGGTAAACAGAAGAAACTGCTTTTTATCCATTCTCTCCTGTTTTCTTGTAAGATAAGAAATAATGATCGTATTAACAGGCGCCACCAGAAGCACCAGAGTTTTTCCGATCAGAGAAGTTACGTAATATTGTGTTACTGCCAGATGCCCCACCATATGTTCCAGCGCAAGACGGTCAATATTCAAAGTAAAATTTGTAATCAGATAAGAAAATACCAGGAAGCCTCCCCGCTGAAATGCCTGTGTAAACCACCTGCTCCGATCAAAAAATCCTCTGAACACTGTTCCGGTTGCGGCAAGATACACCAGAGCTGCAGCCTCGCCTGCAAGAAATACCAGAAACCAGTTTTTTGTAAGGAAATAAAGTCCAAAGCCGGCTATATATCCGCCTGTCAGCACACAGTAATAGTAAAAATATTTTTTATAATTCAGGTTCAGACGGTATTCCACATCTCCGTAATAACGAAAAATTGTTGTCATAAGAAGGGCTGCCGTCCAGAAAATAACAGGCAGAGATACCATGGAATCCCTTGCCACAAAAAGAGTGATTGCTGTTCCCACTCCTCCAAACAGCAAAAGGAGGACATTATAGTCCCCGTTTTTCACCTGATAATCTCTTCGTACAACAAGACGGCTGGTATTCAGCGCCTGCCCCACAGAAGGACAGAGTATTGCAACCAGCCCCATAAGATACAAAAGCTCTCCCAGCTGGTCGCTTCCCATTTTTCGGTTCAGCAGAGGATATACAACAATCTGCAGAACCCCATTCATCAGAAGCGCTCCGCCTATGGTATACACTGTATTTGATACAATTCTTTTCTGTTTTTCTTTTGATGCCAAAGAGAAGCCTCCCCAGTTATTTTTTTATGTATTTTTCACACCGGTTTTCAAAGGATTTTCTTTTTCCGGAGCTGAGAACCGGGATCTCATCTACATACTCCACTGTAATTTCTGCTTCTTCACCAAAGTAAGGACTGATAAAATCCAGGATTGCTTTCTCATCAATTACCTGTCTGTCGCCATTCAGCCATAAAGTATATTTTGTTACATCCTCCTGGATAAAACGGTACTGGTTGATTCCCTTTGCCATAGAAAGACCGTTCAGCAGTACAAACGGAGACACAATTCTTCCCTTGCAGTCATATATCATATCTCCCCGTCTTCCATACAGTTCTTTCAGGTACAGACGGAATCTGCCGTTCTTTTCCTTTCGTTCTTCCACTGCCAGATCCCCATTGTCATAACGGATCAGGGGAATGGCATAATTATAAAGATCTGTGATCACAATTCGTCCAAGCTCTCCCGGTTCTGCAGGTTCATCACTGTCCAGCTTAAGAACCTCATAATAGTAGCTTTCAGAATCAATATAATAGCTTTCATCTTCTTCACGCTGCAGACCCATAATACCGTTTTCTTCATTTGAGTACCAGGAACGTACTGTACAGTTAAAAATTTTTTCCAGATTTCGTCTTACTTCACTGGGCATGCTCTCTGAAATAGGAAGGATTGCCTTCACACAAAAGTCTCCGGTATTCATATGATGCTCTTCAATATACCGTCCCAGTTCTCCAATTGCAGATGCATATCCGATGATACACTTTACCCGTTTCTTCTTAATAACAGAAACCATTTTGCCCAAAGCTTCTTCATCCAGATTGGAACAGTCCATCATGATCAGATTCTCTGCCGTTCTGGAGATCCAGCTCTTTTTTGCGTGATCTCCTACCCACATGCGGATAAATGCTTCTTTCATTCCGATATAATATCCGCCGGCAGCCCCCAGAAAAATACTTGCAGCTGTGTTATGAAGGATTTTATTGCGATTCTGTATCATGGCAAAAGGAGTCCCCGTAGAGCCGCTTGTGTACATAATACGATTATCTGAAGCATCTTTGTAAACAGAAGACTGGCACTGCTCATAATGATTTCTGTAAGTCTCCTTATTCATAACAGGCATTTTTTCCAGAGGAGTATCCTCTGGAAAATCCTTATAAAATTCAGTTGTGCGAACTGCATGAGAGATCAGCTTCCTGATTTTCTCCTGAGTCTTTTCTATGGAAGTCCCGTTTTTATAGCTGTCACGGATTTCTTCATAATAGCCGCGTACCTTTCCTCCCTGAAGACGGTCCACCAGCCAGAATCCATACCAGCGCAGCTTTTCATCTATTACCATTTACTTTTATCCCTTCTCTGAAGTATCTTTTCCACAGCAGGCTTAAAGATTTCCGGCTTCCCGGATCACCTTTGCCATATAATCGATCTTTTCATCTGTCATGCCCGGATAAAGACCTACCCAGAAAGTATCGCGCATGATTCTGTCTGTATTTTCCAGACTTCCGGCAATGCGGTATCCTCTGCCTTCTGCTCTCATCTGATCAAAGCAGGGGTGCTTTGTAAGATTTCCGGCAAACAGCATTCTTGTCTGAACACCTTTGCTTTCAATATAAGGAACCACTTTATTTCTGTCCACTCCTTCTTTGCATGTCAAAAGGAAGCCGAACCAGCTTGGATCAGAATCGGGACAGGCTTCGGGAAGTACAAATTTTTCTTCCATTCCCTCAAGGGCTTTTCTGAGGCGCGCATAATTATGACGACGCTTTTCCACAAATCCAGGGAACTTTTCAAGCTGAGCGCATCCCACTGCCGCCTGCATATCTGTTGCTTTCAGATTATATCCAAAATGAGAGTAAACATATTTATGGTCGTAGCCAAGAGGCAGCTCTCCGTACTGTCTGTCAAATCGGTGTCCGCACACATTATCACGGCCGGACGGGCATCTGCAGTCACGTCCCCAGTCGCGGAGGGAACGGACAATCTTGTGCAGAAGCGGATTGTTTGTGTACACAGCTCCGCCTTCTCCCATTGTCATATGATGAGGCGGATAAAAGCTTGATGTGCCGATATCACCAATGGTTCCTGTAAGCTTCTTCTCTCCGTCTATCATATACTCAGAACCAAGTGCATCACAGTTGTCCTCGATCAGCCACAGGTCATGTTTTTTGCAGAAATCGCTTAAAGCCTTAAGGTCAAACGGATTACCCAGAGTATGAGCCAGCATTACTGCCTTTGTCCTGGAAGAAAGAGCTTCTTCCAGCCTGGTTACGTCAATATTATACTGAGGTACTGTCACATCTACAAATACAGGAACCGCTCCATACTGGATCATTGGCGCCACGGTTGTCGGAAATCCTGCCGCCACTGTAATCACTTCATCTCCCGGACGCACCTGGCGTTCCTTCAGAAGCGGTGAAGTCAGCGCCATAAAAGCAAGAAGATTGGCTGAAGATCCGGAATTAACCAGAGAACAGAAACGGATTCCCAGGTATTCTGAGAATTTTTTCTCAAACTCATCTGCATATCTGCCTGCTGTCAGCCAGAATTCCAGCGCACTGTCCACAAGATTTACCATTTCTTTTGAATCATAAACTCTGGATGCATAAGGAATTCTGTCTCCCTTTTTAAATGTTTTCTCTTGGTTATGATATTTACGGCAATAATTATCTACGATTCCAAGAATCTGCTCTCTTGCCTGCTGTTCTGTCATATTTTCAAACATATTTTTTCTCCTGTTTTTTATTTTATATCAGCCAGAAACTCCTGGATCTGTCTGTCCATAATTGTGTTTATGTCCTGCCCCGCCTGCCATTCCTTTGTCCACTCCACTGTTTTTTCTACAGCAGTACGAACATCCCAGGCCGGTTTCCAGCCAAAAACACTCTTTATTCGGGAACAGTCAAGTTTCAGGAAATTCGCTTCATGAGGTCCGCCCACAAAATGATTTTCCCAAGTCTGTCCATCCCCCCATGCACGGCAGAAAAGATCTACAAGCTCTCCTGTTGTCACACAGTCCCTGTCATCCGGTCCTACATTATAATATCCCGAATATCTGCTTTCTTCATACTGCATGGCAGCAATCATAAGATACGCATATAAAGGCTCCAGCACATGCTGAAACGGTCTTGTGGAATGAGGATTTCTTACTGGTATGGGCTTTCCCTCCAGAGCTGCCCGGATACAGTCCGGAATAATTCTGTCTGCAGCAAAATCTCCGCCTCCGATTACATTTCCTGCTCTTGCAGTCGAAACAGCAGGCGCTCCATCCATGAAAAATGAATTTTTATAGCTGTGAGTCACAAGCTCCGAGCATGACTTACTGTTGGAATAAGGGTCAAATCCATCCAATGGATCATCTTCCCGATATCCCCATTCCCATTCCCGGTTGTGGTACACCTTATCAGTTGTCACATTAAGAAATGATCTCACAGAATCGGTCTGACGGATACATTCCAGTATATTTACAGTTCCCATTACATTTGTTTCGTAAGTATATACCGGATTTTTATAAGATTCGCGCACAATCGGCTGGGCTGCCAGATGCAGCACTATTTCCGGCCTGTTCTCTCTGAACACTTCCAGAAGTCTGTCCAGATTTCGGATGTCGCCTGTTATACTGTTCATCTGTCTGTCCATGCCTGCCAGCCCAAAGATCGAAGGTTCTGTAGGCGGCTGCAGTGAATATCCGGTAACCTGAGCCCCCATATTCAGAAGCAGGCGGCAAAGCCATGTTCCCTTAAATCCTGTATGTCCTGTTACCAGAACTCTTTTCCCACTGTAAAAGTTGAGATCAAATTTCTTCATATTTTATCTAAACTCCTGTAATCCAATATTAAGAGTATTATACTATTCTTTCATCACAGTGGCAAGAGAGCCCTTTGCTGTTTACTTTATAAAAATATATCTTGCCTGAGCAAAATCCACCTGATCTTCGTCCTGAAGCTGATACTCTTCATCTCCTTTCAGCATTCTTCCGTTTACTGCAGTGCCGTTTCTGGAATTCAGATCTGCCAGATAATACTCATCTTCTCTCTTTCGGATCCTTGCATGCATACGACTGACAGTTGGCATCGGAATGACTGCATCTGAAGCATTTGCCAGCTTTCCTACTACCGTCAGCTCCTGTTCCAGATAAATCGTTGCCAGTTCTCCCGGCTCTCTGCTTATAAGAGCAGCCGGTCCCTTTTTCTGCCCGGCAGAAAGAACTACTGTTTCACCACAGATTTCCTCCTGACTGTCCTCCTCTTTTTTCTTTGTTCCAAAAAGCTCTCCTGTAATACTGGTTTCTGCCTTCCGTTCTTCCCGGATTGTTTCCGGATCTTTTTTTATATTTTCTTCCTTTCTGACCTGGCCTGACACAGGGCTGCTGTCTGTTTCCTGTTTTATTTTATTATGCCATTGTGCGGTCTGTTCCTGTTTCCGCTTCTTCTTTTCTGTAATCCATGCTGTAAATGCCCCTGCTCCCAAAGCCATAATTCCGATCCCCAACACTATTTCTATTGGAAGCTTTGGAATGACTCCCCAAAAACCGGCTGCCAGTACAGCCAGCGCAGCTGCACCGCCTGCTCCACAGCATAGAATCCAGTTCCATGGAATTCTTTTTTCCTTTTTCCTGTTTTTAATCTCTTCTTTTTTCTGTTCATCCGGAATCACAGAATCTATAATTTCATTCTCCTGTTTCTCTGACAGCATTTCCTGATATTTATCTTCTTTTTGAGCAGCTGCATTTTTATCCGCTTCATCTTCCTTCTGATAAATTGCCTCTTTTATCACCTCAAGCTGAAATCCCGGTTCAAGAGCTTTCCTGTAAATACCATACCCCAGCATCACCGCCTGATTATCCTCATGGTCAAGCTTTGGCAGAATATATTCTGTCAATCCCCGAAGCTGCCCCTGAATTTCTTTTTGATATCCGGGAAGGCAGCAAAAATACACTTTTTTCCTCTCTGCATCCATATAGATGTATTCCGGCTGAAGCACAAGCTGATCCGTATTCATCAGGAATTCGGCCAGCTCTTCCATTACTTTTACAAATCCTTCCAGAATGCTCTGAATATCCTGACTCCGGAATTTTTTATCCTCAAACAGTGTTGCTATGGACTGTTTTGACGTTATGTCATAATAAAACAGCACCTCACCATCCAGATTCTGCAAATGACATTTCAGTATGGACGGAATCACATTTCCTGTAAGCATACGTACCTGATAAGATGAGGTATCTACTGCCTTTTCTTCCTGCAAAATAAGGTAATTATGACTTACATCCCTCTTATATTCTGCGCGCATTACCTTCCTCCTGCATCTGAAAAAATATCTTCTGCCGCTTTGATCTTACGAATCCATCCTACCGGATCAATGACTCTGGATTTTCCTTCTGCTCTCAGTTTCCAGGAAAATCCTCCAAATCCTGATATGGTGTCTGCCGTATAGCTTACCGTTACCTCTTTTCCATCCTTTATCTGAGTTTTCAGATTTTCAGCCCCAAAAAATCCAATATCCCCCAGCTCCTGACTGCGTTTCCCGGCTGCTGCTCCTGTGTTTCCGCCTTCCCGGTTTCCCTCCATACTTCCGGTAAGTGCGGATTCGCAGGCGGCTGCCGTCAGCCATGCCCGATTATGTACAAAAAAACAAAGATAAAGAATTCCCATGACTGCCACAAGTATCAATGACATCACACAGGCCGCTTCAATGGTAAAGCTTCCTTTTTTAGCTTTTTCCCACAAATATTTTTTTAATGTCATATAAAAATACCTCCTGTATATCCCAGAAACAAAAATGGAATAAAAGGAATTTCTGTTTTGCGGCTTCTGTGAAACACTGTCAGAAGCAGCGCTGATACCACTGCAGACAGAAACAGCCCGCTGCCAAGGGTTCTGAGGTATACTGTTGTACCAGTCATACACCCTAAAGCCAGCATCACCCATCCGTCTCCCATTCCCAAAGCGCCTCCGGTAATCACAGATGCCAAAAGAAAAATCACTCCAATAGCTGCCGGAATCAGAATATCCTGAATTTCTCTTCCTGACATAAAGCTGTAAATCAGGCCCGTACTGGCATAAATTCCTGTTAAGATCAGGGAAATCTCATGTTTTTTCCAGTCTGTCCATGCACTGCAGCCAAGAAACAGCGCTGTAACAATTTCTTCGAACATTATATACTCCCTCCTCTATCCACAACTGCTGCACGCTCCCATATTATGGACATCCGAAAGCTTTACCAGCCTGACAGTACGCTTCAGTCCGCTGCAGGAGGACTGATTGTGATACCTGTTTCCACTTTTTGTAACATAAACCGTTCCTGCAGGCTTCTGATTTCTGCTGCAGCTTTCACAGGCATAATATTTTTCTCCATACATGTTTCTGGCAGATTTTACACCCGCGCCCGACATTTGCTGCACAACAACATTCAGATATCTGCATCCCGGATTTCTGTGATATACTGTTCCTGAAACAGTTACATATACCATTCTTTCTGCCTGATCTCCATTATGGGCAAATCTTCTGCTGTCCGCGCCTGTCCAGGCATGTACCTTTACTGTATTGTGCATCCGTACTTTTGGGAGAGGAATCACTCCTCCCACCGGAGTGTAAGAGTAAACATCCGGCAAAGTGATCTCTTCCGTTCCTTTTCCATCCAGCACATAGGCATACATTCCTGCCTCCTTTGTTTTTTCACATAATGTACGAAGGTGTTCTGTCTGAATCTGATAGATATCCATAAAAGAAATCAGTGTAACCATTCCCAGAAAAAACACTGGCAACACAAGAGCTGTCTCTACTGCAAAGCTTGCCTTTTTCAGAAAAGAGGCGCAAAGAGATACCTTTCCAGAAAACACTCTGCTTCTCCTGCCCATCGGGGTAAGCAGGTATCTGAAGCGCAACAGAGAACTTATCCTTTCTTTCCTTTTTCTGTCTACCCAGTTCTTATGATCCTTCCCATTTATGAATTTATATGTCTCCTGAAAAAGCATCTTTCTGCACCCCTTTTCTTGTCCTTTTATACATAACTGAATTGCTTTGTTACTGTAAACGTTTTTTTCCTGTTTGCCCGTACATCCACAGAAGCCTCTATTGCTTCTATACAGTGATCCAGACGGAACTCTTTCTGCCCGGTGGTATTTCTGATGCAGCACTCCACCATATCCATTCCTCTCTGAAGCTTATTTCTTTTAGACTGAGATAAAAGAAGTATCTGAAGATACTCTTCGTAGGACATTCCATTTTCATCACTTTTTCTCTGACTGTCCAGCCCCTCCAGAATATGCGCAAGATTATCCAGTGAAAGCTGCCAGTTCCCGGAGTTCTTTACCAGAGGAACTTTTCCCCCATGAAACAGTTCCCTTAAATCTAAAATACTTTCTCCAAAGGACCAACAGAACAGAAGCGCCGCCTCTATGATCACAGCAGCCGGAGGAATCAGAAAGGCAGAGGCGATGGCCAGTGCCAGACCGTGCATCTGCGCTCTCTTTGCAGGATCAGCCATAAGAAAAGCGGCATTTACGCCTTCACGGACAAGAAGCAGTCTCCTTGCAACTGACTTCAGATTTTCTCTGTCACTTGTTTTTCCGCACAGCAGATATTCCGTCTGGTATTTTAATCCTCCGGAAGCAGGATTGGTATAGCAGCCAAGCTTATCCATAAGATACTGCTGAAATAAAAGGCTGGAAGCATAGGAACTGTCTGTTTTTACCGGCTGTGTCATCTCCATTCCTTTTTCAGGATCTCGCCCGGAAAGAAGCTCAGATTTTGACACACAGTTTTCTGAAATCCCTTTTTCTGCCGGAACCACCAGATCAAGAAGGCTCATTTTACGTATTGCCTTTAAGACAGGAATCGGATTTTCTATCTTTTCTTCCGGTTTCCCATCAGAAAGATCTTCGCCTGATGAAATATCTGTGTCTCCACTTTCTGAATTTCCGGACTCTGTCTGCTGCTGAGCTGCCTCCTGACTGTTCTGGGCTGCTGCATTCATTTCTGAATCATAGCTTTCCAGGGATTTGTTTTCCTCTGCCTGCGCTCCGGCCTTCTCTGCATCTTCCACGCGATCCTTTTTTTCCTGAAATTTTTGTATCAGTTTCTGAACCCCCTGACTGCCAAGGGTATCTTTCATGTATGAAACAGCCTGTCTGTAAAACACTTCTCCGTTTTCATCTGTAGCCAGACGATACCCGGACAATCCTCCCTGAACAATAGATAATTTCTGGCTGTTCTGCTTCAGTACCGGTTTCATATAGCTTTCCAGATTATCGTATACAGCAGCAAGGTTTAATGTCCCCGAACTCCCTGATCCATTCAGAAAAAACAGATCGTATTCTTTCAGAAGCTCTCTGTCATACTGACCGAACAGAGAATAAAGCCCTATATCCAGACCGCTTAAAATCTGCGTTCTTGCTGCTGCCATTCTCACAGATTCTATACTGGTACATACCAGGGACAGTAGAAGACTGAGAATCAGCGCCAGAAAAATTGTAATACTGCCCTTTTTCATAACAGATACCCTCCTTTTCCCAAAATTTCATTTCCTGCTCCCGGATTTATTCCGGACTGTTTCTCAGATTGAATTGCTCTGTTTCGTGATCTTTGAAAGAATATTTTTTACCAGACTGGTCAGCTGCTCCTTAAAAATAATAACCAGACCGATCAGAACCACCAGAATCAGAATAATTTCCACAACACCAACTGCATCCTCTTCTGCGGCAAATCCCTTTGCCAGTTCCCACAGTTTTTTCATGTATTCACCTCCCCGCTCCTGCTTCTTTATCCATAAAAGGACAGAAATGCAGGAATCATAATAATTGCCATTACAACAGCCAGCATCATCACCATAGGCACCAGAAGCTTTGTTGCTGCCGCTTCCCCAAGAACACGGGCCTTTCTTTTCCGTTCATCCCAGGCCTCCAGGGCTTCCTGTTCCAGGATATCCGCCATTCTGCGGCTTCCCTTCTGGAGATTCTGAATCAGTAGTGTGGAAAACGTCTTATATTTCATCTGTCCGCATTTTTCCCCGAACCGTCTGTAAGCCTCGGGTTCTGATACTCCGCTGTCCATTTCATAACAGGCTGCGGCCACAGCCTCATAGGCAAAATGCCGCCTTTTCGTTTTTCTGCGCTCATAATCATCAGCCATTTTCCGAAATGCGCTTCTTGCTGTCATTCCTGCCTGGATTAAAAGAGCAAACTTCATCACCATTCCCGGATAATCCATAAGAAGCTGTTCCGCACGTCTGGCTTCCTCTTCCTGTTTTTCCCTTGTGCTTTTCAGCAGAACCACAAAGGCAGCAAACAGTCCCAGGGATGCCAGAAGCTCTCCTGTATGTTCTTTTGGACGCTCCCATTCCAACCGATGTCCCTTCCACTCTGAAGGCAGATAATAGTAATCCGGGTCCTGTTTTTGCTGATTATACTGATCCAGCATTTCCTGAAATTCTTTCTGTCGTATACTTTCAGGAGATTCCTTTTCCGAAACGGTTTCTTCCTGCTCTTCCGTTTCTTTTTCCGGAACCTGGATTTTCAGAGCTTCGCTTTCCTCTCCGTCCACCGAAATCAGATACTCTTTTTCATATGAGCCTGTCTCCTCACGGGGAATTCTGTATGTATCCGGCTGTACTGTTCCTCCTTCCCCGGTCATTGTCACAGCCATTCCAAGGAAGTTCCCGCACACAGCAACTGCCAGAAACAAACGGACTCCTTTTTTATCTCCCAACGCGTCCAGATGAATCCATCCGGCCTTACTGATCAGGACTGTCCCAAAAGCCAGAATAAATATTACAATATGCACCCACATAAGCTACTCCTGTACTTTTTTCCACAATCTTTTCCTGTTTATACTTCAATATCCACAATTCTTTTCCCCAGCCAGTAGGAAAGTCCATAGATTCCCAGGCAGACTGTCATTGCGCATACGCCAAACGGATTCCCGTACAGAACCTCCAGAAAGCCCGGAGAAGTAAGCTGCAGATACAGTATAATTCCCGCAGGCATCAGACTCATGATCATCTGTTCTGCCTTTTTTGCAGAAAGAGTTGTCTCTATTTCCTTTCTGACATCAATTTTATCTCCAAGCATTCTGGCTGATGTCTGAATGATCTTGTCCATATCGCCGCCGGAACGCTTTGCCGTGCTGAAAACAGCGGCAAAATTTTCAATGTCCTCAATTCCGCTTCTTTCACCAAGTCCAAGAAACAATTCTTCTACGGGAACGCTGACTTTCTTCCGGCTTTCAATATAATGGAATTCACGGACAATATCAGCTTCCGGAGGATACAGCCGCTCCATATCCTTCATACATGCTGTCACGGCATTCTCCACAGAATAACCTGCCTGCACTGCAACACTCAGAGAATTCAGGGCATCTTTAAACTGATAATTCAAAGACCTCTTCCTCTCCCTGATGTGCTGTCTTTTTTTCCATTTTAAAAACAGCACTGCTGCCGGCACAGCCGCGATCATGCACCACCAGTTCTGATAAAACAGATAATCCACTGCCCCGCACAAAGCTGTACTCTGAAAAAGATATTTAGCGACTTCTTTTTTTGTATAATGATATTCCTCATAATTCTGCTTTGTTTTGTCCTGATTCATATTTCCACCCCTGCCCGCGCCAGCTTTTCCCGGTTCAAAAGCTCTGACACCTGTACAAGCCCCAGATCTTCCTCCCTCCGAAAAAGAGTCCGCGTTATAATCTCATTTTTTTCATAGCCACAAACTTCTGTAATCTCCAGTACTTTTCTTGTTTTGTCCCTCATTCGGCCCAGATGGATCAGAATATCCACCCCCGAGGCAATCTGTCTCCGTATTGCCTCCAGCGGCAGATCCACCCCCATAAGCGTCATTGTTTCCAGACGGCTGAGCATGTCTCTGGCAGAATTTGCATGAGCTGTGCTGAGACTGCCTTCATGCCCGGTATTCAGAGCCTGAAGCATATCCACTGCCTCACCTCCTCTTACCTCCCCTACCACGATTCTGTCCGGCCGCATCCGGAGGGCTGTTTTTATCAGATCCCGGATACTGACCGATACCGCACCTTCCATATTTGCCATTTTTGCCTCCAGCCGGACCAGATTTTCCACGCCCTGAATTTTCAGTTCCGCGTTATCCTCAATAGTGATGATCCGCTCATCTTCAGGAATATAATCAGACAAAGCTCCAAGAAACGTAGTTTTGCCGCTTCCTGTACCACCGCCTATGACTATAGAATACCTGGCCCTTACCAGAGCTTTCAGAAACCGGGCACATTCACAGGTAAGACTTCCAAGCGCGATCAGTCTGTCCATTGTAATGGGAGTGTCCGGAAATCTTCTTATGGTAAGAATAGGACCGTTCAGCGCCACCGGGCTGATCACTGCATTTACTCTGGCTCCGTTCTCCAGTCGGGCATCCACAATCGGCATGGATTCATTGATCACTCGGTTGCACCGTCCTGCAATCTGCTGGATCACATCCTCAAGCTTTTCCCGGGAGGTAAAGCTTTTATCCCATTTCCCAAGCCGTCCTCCCCGCTCCACAAAGATCGCATCCGGACCGTTTACCATAATCTCTGTTACTGTTTCATCCTCGATCAGTTCCTGAAGTACATCCAGCTTGCGCACCGAATAAAACAGTTCCTGCCTGAGCTGAAGCTTTTCATTCAGAGATATATACGAATCCCTCATACGGTTCAGGATAAGCTGGTCAATCTCATCCAGTATCTCTCTGTCAGTCATTTCTCTGGACATATCCAGTTTTTCCATCAGAAGATCTCGGATCGCCTGAAAAGTCTCCCTGTTCATATGTTTTCCTTTCTTATCAGTTCTTTTACGTACTCTCCCAGCTGACTCCATGGAAGCTGCTCTACATATGCCCCGTTTCCGGAAATACTTTCGTGAAACGGAAGCTTCATTCTTACCGTTTTTGCCAGCACCTGAGGATAATCCAGCACTCGCAGCAGATTTTCAAACTGTATGATCTTACATTCTGAAAGTCCGTCTGAACACACTGGCATATAAATCCTTTTGCAAAGATCCAGCAGCTGAAACACCTCGTCAATCCCATTTCCTATATCCAGAATAAGCACCTCATAAGAACTGTGCAGAACAATTTCCTGGATCAGACAGACCCAATCCTGCCAGGGAGTTCCTCTGATATCCATAGGAGACTGAACCGGAGGAACAAAGTCAAGCTGCCCTACTGTCTCAACCATACTGTTCAGCCTGACTGTCAGATTATGATCCCCCTGGCGCACAAAATACAGAAGGTCACTTAATGTTCCTGTAAAGCTCTTTCCAAACAGTTCTTCAAATCCCGAATATTCTTCCAGATTCAGATACAAAACAGGTTTTTCCCTGGCAGCAAGCTGACCCAGAGTAAGAGCAAAAGAAGTTTTCAGGCAGCGTCCTACCGGAGAATAAACGCCCAGTATCTGTGTGGCTTTTTTCAGAACAGGAGACTGCACGGGCAGCACTGATCTCTCCTCTCCGTAACAGGCCATAACCTCTCTTACTATCTGGGCAGAGGACTGGTACTTGTAAACACCCGCATAGGCGCCCAGCTCCGGAGACTTAATGCCTTCTGTAAGGACGATCAGCTTTCCCACATCCAGCTCCCGTACCTCCCGGCACACAGCTGCCTCTGAGATCAGAAGGATCTCGATTCTGTTCTGCTCTGCAAAAGCCAGCAGACTCTTCACTCCGGTAAATGCCTGTACCTCAAAAGTAAGATTCTGCTTTCTGTTCAGATACTCCATAAAGTTTTTGGCATATTCAGCCTCCGTGTCGCAAACCGCAAAAATCTGTTTTTTCAATATATACCTCCTGCATAAAGCATCACACTCATAAAAACAGGAATTGTAAAGTGAAAGTTTTCCAATGCGAATCCTCTGTGATAATAGGGTTTCCTGATCCCTGTTCTCAGATAATCTTCCAGATATGAGGTCAGATAGCGCAGTCTTTCTGCAGGATTTCCGCAGAATATCAGAATCGCCAGAGATATGACGGCTCCCGCCAGAAAAGAAAATTCAATACAGCGCCAGATATCATGCGCCCCCATAATTCCTCCAAGAGCACAAAATAATTTTATATCGCCCGGTCCCAGCATCCTGAACACAAACAGCCATCCAAGAGCCGCCGCCGGAATCGTTACACCAAGAAAAAATTCATATGGACCGTTTCCATTTCTGCTGAAGCAAAACAGAAAACCTGTCAGAAGAGAACAAAGGATCCAGCCATTGCTGATCCGCATGCTGGAAATATCCATTACAACACCAACCCCGGCAATTGTCAGCACTAACATTCCTTTTACAGTAATTCAGTTCCTTCCCCCTTTCTCTCTGCTGTTATTCTTTTTCATAAACAGTAAACGGGTACTTATAAAAATAATAAAATGGGATAACTCCGTCTGACCAGACGGCAGGAATACCAGAAGATTTCTGGTGAGTCTTATTATAGATCTTTCAAGCCTGTATGTCCACAAAATTCGTTCATCAAATTCCGACAGAAAAATTTGCAGATTCTGTTGTAAAACACCCTTCTTTTCATCCCCCATTCCGTCACCCTTTCTTTTTAACTGAATATTTATTCTTATATATTGCATATTTATTTGTTTTTATGTATAATATCTATATTTCTATGTGAATATATACATGAATTGTTCACAACTAATTACCGAAGCCTGATCAGCAGAATCAGCAATATACAAATACTGAAAAAGGGCAGTTCCTGTTTCGTCCTTATACCGGAACAGACAGAACTCTGTACACTTTTTCCATTTGCTTATTTACAGCAGTTATATAACTCATACAAGGAGAGATAAATATGGAAGCAAGCATAAAAAAAATAGAAGATATGTCGCTGAATGCATGGCCTTCCCATAAAATGGAACTTTATGACGGATGGATTCTCCGTTTTTCTTATTTTTATACACACAGAACCAACAGTGTGGAACAGTTTGGAACCTCCACACTGCCCTGGCGGGAAAAAATACCTTACTGCGAAAATGTTTACAAACGCCTGGGAACCCCGGCGATCTTTAAAATCAGTCCGCTGGTATCTCCTGATTTTGATTACACCCTGGAAAATCGCGGATATGAGATCCAGCATACAACAGATGTAATGACACTGTGTCTGAGGGATGCCCGGCTGACTGCCGCCTTTGATGACGTACAGTTCACAGAAGCCATTCCTGATTCATGGATCTTCAGTCTGTTTGACCTGAAAAAAATGACGAATCCCGTTCACAGGGAGGTGGTTCCGTCCATGTACCATGCAATTCCCAAGGAAACTTTATGTGCCTCTGTTCAGAAAAACGGAAAAATCATCGCCACCGGACTTGGAATACTGGATCGGGATTATATTGGGATTTATGCAATTCACGTAAAAGAAGAATTCAGAGGACAGGGTCTGGCCCGCCAGATCTGCACAGGGCTTCTGAAGGAAGGAAAAAAACACGGAGCAGAAAATGCCTATCTCCAGGTAGTACATGGAAATGCCCCTGCCCGAAATCTTTATACCTCTCTGGGTTTCCATGACCTGTATACCTACTGGTTCCGGGTACAGCCTGTATAACAGCAGGCTCCGATCATATCAAACAGCTTGTTTTTGAAATAACAGAACAGGACGCAGTATCAATACCACGTCCTGTATGGGGAATCGAATATGTAATTTTTGGTCAAAAAATTTCTCCTGCGTACCTTATACAGTTCTCTTTTCCAGTACAGTGGAAGAGCTGTGCCCTGCCACCATAGAAGTCAGAGGACTGAAATACAGAAGGCAGGTCAGTACACAGTAGATCGGAGTCATAATCGCAAACTGAACAAGTCTTCCCGGCATGATCGCATAAAAATTATATCCAAGCATAATCACCAGTCCGGCCGTTGTCAGGCACAGAGAGCTGATCACTCCTGTAATGACAATAGAAACCGAAATCCCCACGGTCTTCGCCTTTCTGGATTTGCTTAAATAAAATTTTCTGAAAAGGGCCGGAAGAACGCCCCAGAGAATGGATGCCAGTGTAATAAACGGATTCACCGCATAGCCTTTCAGAAAGCATCCTACAATATCTGCGCACAGTCCGCAGACTCCGCCGGCAACCGGTCCCATCCACAGTCCGGCAAGCACAGTACATACGGTTCCCACAGTAATACGATATGGGCCCAGGTCCAGTACCAGAACCCTTGTAAGTACCAGCTGCATGGCTACCAGAAGCGCCATAAAAACAAGATTTTTTACATTCCAGACAGATTTTGTGTTGTTTTTCTGCATAATAAAAACACCTCCATAATGTTATCATAAATAATATTCCCTCCACATTATGAGATGTTCTCATATGTAGCAACGGGTGCGGAAAATATATCGTAAGCTTTTTCTGTCAGCAGCTTTTCGTTTCACGGCGACTCCCCAGCCTGTGAACACTTAACGCATAAATTCCTACTTCGCTATTATTTATTTACCCACAGTATAACACACTTTACAGATATTTCAACATTTTTTTGTTATAATATTAACACTCTATAACTGAATAAAGGTTACTGTTCACAGCAACTTGATCTATGAACAGTAATGAATAAAATACAGTTTTTTTACCATACTATCTCTCAAAACCATTGCCAACAGCATAAAGGAGGGGTATGATGGAACACAGAAAACTTTCGGATCACAGTTCTGTAAAAAAAACTGAAGATCCTTATCATGTATATTACGAAAATTACCTGGACACCAATGCCTGTACCGAATGTACAGGGCTGATGCCCAATGCTGCCCACAACAGAGAGGAATGGGATGCCTACCGGGAAATCTTTGATTTCACCGCCAAGCCTCCGGCTGCGGACAGCACAGAGAAACCTCTGTCCGCAAAAGACAGCCTGCAGGAAACGTCCGGTAATTGATCATACTGGAGGACATTCATGAAAAAACTATCAGCTGCTCTTCTCTGCACAACACTTCTTTTTGCCGTTTCCGGCTGTATTCCGTCTGAGACTTCTGACGGACCAGTTTCTTCTGACAAGCCGGAAATCCAGGCTGATGCTCCACAGAATCCCCGGGTATATATGGATGAAATCCGGGGAACTGTAAAGGATTTTACAGGAAGCCGCCTTACCCTCTGCCAAAAGTCAGATACCTACAGCTTTGACATCTCACAGGCAGAGCTTGAATGCAGGGAAGGACTTCTTGCCGGGGCTGACGTCTGCGTAATCTATGAAGGTCAGCTTAACACCACTGATACCAGTTCTGTCAGAGTCCTGAAGGTGGCAGATGCCTACCACGACAGAGCGGAACTGAAAGAAAAAAAGACTTACGGACAGGTTCAGGGACTTACAGAAAATACCATTACCCTGAAATCAAAAAGCGGCAAAACTGCCACTTATCCTGTTACCGGAACAGAACAGTATTATCAGAACGGACTCCGTCCCGGAGGCTGGGTCTATCTTCATTACAGGGGAGATTTTGGCCAGGGTACCTCAGAAAATCCAAATATTCTGGACGCATCACAACTGAAGGTGCTCAGAGTCTCCGATATCGATCCCCTGAAAGTACCTGAACCTACCCCCACTCCGCCGCCTCAGCCGGATACTGCTGTTCCCCAGGAAAAACAGCTTCGCACTGTGATCCGCTCTGTAAATATGAACATACTTCAGGTATCGCCTGACAATTCCGACACTGTACTGAAGCTTGACATGTCTTCTGTACCCTGTCACTTCAGCGGAGGAATTGCAACAGGAGCTCATGTGAATATTACCTACACAGGAGAATTCAACGGAACCACTCTGGATGGCATAACTGTACTGGGAATTACAGGCGAAATACCGGAACAGGCCAACAAACACTCCATTTCATCTGCAATCTCAGGCGAGATCATCGGATCCACTGCCAATACCATTACGATTATGAGCCCGGATGGAATCAGTCTTACTTTTTTTACCGATACAGCCCAGAACTCCTCTACAGGAGGGCTGCTTACCGGAAGCAGCGTAAAGCTTACTTTTGATCCGGCAGAATCCCGGAACACCAACATTTATACCTGTGTCAAAATCGAGGATGCCTGAACCGGGTTTTTATTTCATTTTCACCCTGTCTCAGCCAGTTCTCCAGATCATCGCTGTCTCCCAGAACTGACCGGAAGGCAGTATACTCATCAACAATTCCGTTTCCATGCATTACCATGTAGGCGCCGGCGTCGCTTCCCAGAGCCACCTGCGCCTTTTTCTGACATGCAAGAAAAAGATTTTCTTCTGCTTTTCTGATAATAGGGATAAGAACTCTGTCCTCATATCGTCCGCATCCTCTGAGATTTCTCACAGTCACAAGGGTGGGGACCCAGACTGTGCGGCTGTCTGCCAGCATGGAAATACATTCCTCATCCATATAATTCCCATGCTCCAGGCTGTCCACTCCGGCTTCTATTGCTGCCTGGACTCCATATACTCCATTGGTGTGGCTCATAACGGCAAAGCCTTCTTCATGTGCGATATGCACCATCTCACAAACCTCTTTTTTATCCAGAGGTGTGCCGGTCACCTTTCCCTGATCTGCAAAATCCAGAAGTCCGGTAGTCATGATCTTAATAAAATCAGCGCCCTGCCTTCCGGCTTCCAGAACAAGACTGTGGAATTCTTTTAAATCCGTAAAGCTTTTTCCCACAATACTTCCATAATGTCCTGCCTTGTGTATGGCAAAAGCAGAGGTACGATAGTCGATATCGTACTCCGGCGCCAGCTTCCGGGCCAGAACAGAAGCCCCGTAAGGATCTCCTCCGTCTCTGACAAAGCTTATTCCTGCCTTTTTGTAGGCTTCCAGATGCTCTCTGATTATTTTTTCGTCTGCTCCGTCTTTATGACATTTTACAGCTTCCCGGTAATTAATTCCGTCCATAAATATATGAGCATGACATTCTCCAAACATTTTCTTTCATCTCCTGCTGACTGTGTGTGTTATAGTTTATTTCTCAAAAAATTTTCTGATCTCTGCCTCACCGGCATTTACTGAACCCTGGGCAAAAAACGCCCTTCCGCCGCCTCGCCCGTTTAAAGCCTGATTCATCTCTTTTATAAACTGCCGGAGATTTCCGTCCTTTTCCCCCACAGCATATTTATAGCTTCCATCCGGATTCTCTGAAAAAACAGCGCAGCGGCCCTTGCATTTCTGCATCACAGCATCTGCCATTTTACGCACACTGTCTGCATCCATCCCCTGATGAAATAAAAGTACATTTCCAGCGCCCTCCCATCTCTTTGCCTCTGTATCACACAGCTCCTGTTCCAGACGGAGGATCCGGCCTTTCAGACGGTAATTTTCCTCCTGAAGCCGTTCTACTGCCCGGGCTGTTTCTGTGGCTTTTGCCGATAATTTCACAGAAACCTTATGATTCTGTTCATTCACCATATTCAGATAATCCAGAACCCTTTTTCCACTTATCATGGTAACTCTTACACCCTCACGGAAATTTTCCACACTGAGGATTTTTACCATTCCGATCTCTCCTGTATGGGTCACATGAGTTCCGCAGCAGGCGCAGAGATCTGCCCCCGGAAAACGTACAAGGCGGATTTTCCCTGTCAGTTCTTTTTTACTTCTGTAAGGCAGAGCCGCAAGCTCCTCTTTATCCGGATAAAAAATTTCTACAGGATTATCCTCCCATATGTTTCTGTTTGTTTTTTCTTCGATCTCCGCCAGCTGTTTCTCATCAAGAACACCGCTGAAATCAATGGTGATCACATCGCTGCTCATATGAAAACCAACATTATTGTATCCATATGCTTCATGCACAAGACCGCTTACTATGTGCTCCCCTGAATGCTGCTGCATCAGGTCAAACCTTCTCTGCCAGTCTATTTTACCGATCACTTCTGTTCCGGGTTCCAATTCGCTTTTTACATAATGGATCAGCTCTCCGTTCTTTTCCTGAACATCTGTAACCGCTGTATCTCCCAGAATTCCAAGATCGGATGGCTGACCGCCTCCTTCCGGATAAAATGCGCTCTGATCCAGAATCACCTGAAAGCCTTTCTCCTCTTTTCGGCATTCCACAACCTTTGCAGAAAACTCTTTTATATAAACGTCTTCATAATATAATCTTTTTGTGTCTGTCATAACATCTTCCCTCTCCTGAAATCGTTCTTAGTTTATGTCAGGTACCATATACTGTATCTCTTTTCCAGTATATCACAGGTGCCTGCCTGAGAACAGTCCCCCGGGTTCCGGCAACTTAGTCAAAATACATTCCAAATCACCTTCGGTGACGGCATTTTGCCCTGTATGTCCCCGGAATCCTGGCATGTATGCCCAAACACCTCCCGGGATGATTCCCCTTTAAAGTCCCCTGTATACAGAAAGAGCGCCGTACGGCAATCCATTGAAATAAAATTATTTCTCCAAATGCCGTCTGAAGCGCTCTTCTGTTGGGTATTATCTATATTCAGTTAAAAAGAAAGAGTGTATTTTTCTACGGAAATTTCCGCTTCTCCCTCTGCCGCAAAGGTAATTCCCTCCGCATTCTGAGGAGTATAAAGGGTAAAACTGGCTGTCTGCCTTCCGTCATTGATAAAAATTTCCAGGCTGAACCGGTCCATCAGACAGCGAAGTGTTATCATACCGTCCACCGGTTCCACAGAAATCTCACGTCTGTGCATAATATCATACAGATAGCCGCTATGACTTCGGTCCACACAAAGTACCTTCCTGCGGATATCATAAAAAACAGAAGTATAATAATCCTCATTCTGCGCAACTTTCATGGAGAACTCCCGGAAATTATCGTCTGCCTTCAGCTTTACTGTCATATCGATCACACGTCCGGAAACTCCTTCAAGAGAGGTTTCTTCTGTTATTTTTACTTTTTCATGACAAATCCGGCCGCTTCTGTATGCCTCAAGCTCCCGTACCGGTTTCTGGATCAGCCTGTTATCCTTAAGAGTCAGCTCTCTTGGAACTGTCATCTGTCCAAAATACTTTACTCCGTCAGGCACAAACTTGGAATTGCTCCATGCCTGCATCCAGGCAATCATAATACGTCTTCCGTCAGGAGCTTTCATTGTCTGGGGCGCATAAAAATCAATTCCGCTGTCAATGGGCTGCACGTCTTCTCTGGTAAAAGCATGGCTGTTTTTGTCATAGGTTCCGATAAGATAAATCGTTCCGTGTCCTACATGGAATTTCAGCCCCTCCGGCATCATTTCCATTGGACTTACCACAAGAACCTGCTTTCCGTCCAGGGAAAAGAAATCCGGACATTCCCACATCCAGCCAAGCTTTTTGCAGCTGGAATCAATAACACTGCAAAATTCCCAGTGAAGCGCATCCTGGCTTTTATACAAAAGAATAGAACTGTTTCCTTCTGCGTTGGCATTTGACGCCACTGCATAAAACGTACCGTCCTCCTCCTGCCATATTTTCGGATCACGGAAATCGATCCTGCTTCCGCCTTCCGGCACATTATCTGCTGTAATTACAGGATTGTTTTCATATTTTTCGTAATCTGTTCCGTCACCAAACGCCATGCACTGTGTCTGATGATCCCTGCGGCTTCCATCCTCTTCTATGACCTTCCGCACGCCTGTGTACATCAGAAGATGGCGTCCGTCCGCAAGTTCAAGGGCGCTTCCGGAAAAGCATCCCGCATTGTCATATTCCTGATCCGGAGCCATAGCCGCCGGTCTGCGCTCCCATTTTATCAGATCCCTGCTCACCACATGCCCCCAGTGCATTGGTCCCCATTCATTGGCATAAGGATAATACTGATAAAAAAGATGATACTGGCCTTTATAATACGAAAAACCATTCGGATCATTAATCCAGCCCGCTCCGCCTGTTACGTGATACGTCGGTCTTTCCTCCGGGCTGATCTCGCTGATCCGTTTTTTCTCATATTCTCTGGCCTGTTTTAATAATTCACTTGTCGTCATATTGTATTCGCCTTTCAGATTCTTTTTACCGGCTTTTCTCAGCCCTTGATTCCTGATGAGGCAATTCCCTCCACATAATATTTCTGCATGAAAATAAACATAATGATCATTGGAATTGCAGAGACAACCAATGCTGCCATGATCGCGCTGTAGTGAACCGGCTGTGTTCCAAAGAAGGACTGAACTGCAAGCTGAATGGTTCGCTTATCTTCTCCGGTCATAACCAGGAACGGCCACATAAAGTCATTCCAGTGAGCTACAAAATCAAGAATAAACACGGTTGCATATACTGTTTTGGAAATTGGTACAACAATCTTAAAAAATGTTCCCGCAGGACTGCAGCCGTCAATGGCCGCTGCCTCGATCAGTTCGTCCGGCACATCACAGAAAAACTGCCGGAACATATAAATGGAAAAGCATTTTGCTATAAACGGCACAACAAGAGCCGGAAGTGTATTGACCCACCCAAGCTGGGACATTTCAATATACAGCGGCAGCATGATCGCTTCCATTGGAAGAACCATCAATGCAATCACAAGATTCATGATCGCACCTTTGCCCTTAAAATCAAATTTCGCCAGGGCATAACCGCACATGGAGTTTACCAAAAGATCAAAAATAAGAATCAGGCCAATGTAAAGCAAAGTATTTTTGAATACCTGGGGCATGTTCAGCCTTGAAAACACCTCTGCATAATTATCCAGAGATGCCTGAATGGGCAGAAATGTAGCCAGGGAATCCATGTCTGCAAAAATCTTTGCCTCCGGCTTCAGAGATGCCGAGATCATCCAGATCAAAGGAGATACAAAAATAATGCCGATCACAATATTTCCGAAGTAAAACATAAATTTGCCGAATTTAGCAGAAAATTTCATTGATTTCGTCATAACCATATCCTCCTTTCTCAGTCTGTAGCCGCTGTAACTTTTTTCATTGCCATGGATAACGTTACCACAATCACAAAGAATACTGCTGCAATAGAGCAGGCATAGCCGAAGTTACCCTTCTGGAAGCCCTGTGTATAAATGTAATATACAAGTGTTTTGGTAGAATTTTTCGGGCCTCCCTGAGTCATGATATAAGGCTGGGTAAACAGCTTCATTGCCTGGATCATTGTGATCATAACAACATATTTTATAGTTCCCTTTAATCCGGGAAGGGTAATATACAGGAACTGTTTAAATTTCGTAGCGCCGTCCACCGCTGCCGCTTCATACTGATCCTTGGGGATTCCCTGAAGACCTGCCAGGAAGATCATCATCTGATATCCAGCCCCCTGCCATGCAGACATGAAGATAATCGAGTTCATTGCTGTGTCTGCGTCGCTGAGGAATTTGATAGGCTCCATTCCAAGGGAAACAAGAAGAGAGTTGATCAGTCCTGTATTTGGATTCGCATTATAAAGAACTGACCACAGAACCGCGATTACAACCATGGAAGTAAGCTGAGGACTGAAATACATTGTTCTGAAAATGGATACGCCCCGGAATTTTTTTGAGACAAGAAGCGCAAGTCCCAGAGCAAGAGCACACTGGATCGGTACAACAAGAACTGTAAAATAAACCGTATTCTTTAATGCGATCCAGAAGTTCTTATCACTGAACAGCTTCTGATAATTTTCAAGTCCGATAAATTTGATTGCGTCCGGTCTCATGATCTGATATTTGAATCCTGAGAAATATACAGTATAAATCATCGGAACAACCAGAAATGCGATCAGAAGAATCACTGCAGGAGCTACAAACATATATGCAGTAATTCTCTCATCTCGTTTCCGGCCTGTAAGTTTTTTTGTCTTTGCCATAATCTTTCCCTCCTTTTCCTGCCAGTAAAAGAAACTGAGAGGTCAGAAACAGCCGCACCGCCAGGCGATGCGGCTATCCCGTAAATTTCTCAGTCTTTATTCTGCATAATAGGTTTCATAATCGTCTGTAAATGTTTCTGCTGCTGTGTCAAGCTCGGACTGGATATAATCCTCATCCACTTCCTCATTACTGGATGCATCAGAGAAAATATTTGTCATTGCTTCTGCATATGCAGATGAGAAAGTTGCATAGGAAGGAGTTCTCGGACGCGGAACTGCTGTGTTTTCAAGCTGCTCTTTAAATACTGCGCGAACGCCTTCTTTGTATTCTGCCATTTCCTCTGTGTCATAAGCAGAAATACGGGTTGCAGGTTTTGCAATAGCCGCCGCATAAGAAGCAACATTGTCTGTATTCATCAGCCACTGAAGGAATTTACCTGCTGCTTCCGGATTTTCACAATCCTTGCTTACTGCTGCCGCCCAGTCGCCGCAGGGAGAAACAGCTTCCTTTGTATCATCATTGACCGGATAGTAAGTTACGCCCCAGTCAAACTCTGCACTTTCCTCCAGAACAGCTGTATCCCAGGAACCGCCAATCATGGTTGCGCAGGCTCCGTTTAAAAATTCATCCTTGATCGGCTCAACATTTGCATAGCCTTTTGCGATCAGATCAGCCAGGAAAGAGGTAGTTTTTACAGCTTCTTCACTGTTTACATAACCGTCAGCTTCTGTACCGTCCTCACTGATATAATCTTTTCCTGCAGAAAGATACATTGGCTCCAGTGCATAAGGAAGTCCCTCGCCGTGATCCATAATAATATGAGTGCCTACATAATCCTCTGTGGTACATTTTTCTGCAATTTCTGCAAGTTCAGACCAGGTGATCGGATTATCAATTGTGCGGGAATCAAGATCCTCTACATCCACTCCGCATTCTTTCAGGTAGTCTTTATTGTAATAAAATGCCACGGATGACTCTGTTGCGCCAATAGCATACAGATGACCATCGTATGTGTTCTGTGTGATTGCTGAATCCACAAAGTCCTTCTGATCTTCTTCTGTAAAGTAATCGTCAAGAGGAACAGTCAGACCATTGGCTGCATAATAGGATACCTGAGGGCCATCCACATAAAAAATATCCGGGAGATCATTGGATGTCTGAGCAGTGGCAATTTTGTTATCATAGGCATATGAGTCAGAACGGTCAATCGCTTCACGTTTCACCTGGATATCCGGGTTTTCTTTATTCCATTCTGCAAGCTTTTCTTCCCACCATGCTTCGATCGCTTCTGTATCTGTGGGGCTCCAGATGGTAAGCTCTGTCACATCATCTGCCATTACCGGTACTGTCGTTGCTCCTGCTGAAAGAGCAAGCGCTGCTGCCATTGCCATACTGATTGCTTTTTTCATGTTCTCTTCCTCCTTAATCTGAGTTCTTTCCGCGCGCCTGGAAAGCAGGGAACCTGTTCCATATATCACAGTCTGCGCTCTCTTATAAATTTATTTGCGCTCTCTGTGGAACCCGTTCCATATTGTGCCTTAATAATAAAACCTACTGACTTATTTGTCAATAGGTTTTATCTAAAAATCATATTCAAAATAACATTTCCGTCTGTTTTTACAGTTTTACCATTCTTTTTTTGTATGTATTGCACAATCAGAAGTTTCCGTCCAGAACAACAGGATTTGTAGTCTTCCCCTGATGAACCTCTACAGACATGATCTGTTTGTGTGGAACCCGTTCACTTCCATCAATAAGTTTTATCACTGTAGAAGCGCAGGTGTCCGCCAGAAAACGGATATTCTGATCAATACTTGTAACCTGTGGGTAACAGAGCCTGGTAATATCCATTCCGTCATAAGCCACTACTTTCAGATCTTCCGGCACTCTTTTTCCGGCCTCCATTGCAAGATGCATATAATAGAGCGCCGGCTGGTCTGCAGCAAACACCCCGTCTATTCCGTCGCACTTGCGTATGGCTTCCCTTGCGGCATCCCAGTATGCCTGATGATCAAACTTGTTCCATTCCATCATCAGATCTACGATTTCCACTCCGTGTTCGGCAAGAATCGACTCAAAAATGGCATGTCTGTCATTGGCAGCAACATTAGGCGCCACTCCGGTAATATGAAGGACTTTCCTGCACTTGTTTTTAAGGATAATCTCTGCGGCAGCCCGGCCTCCGTAAATGTGGTCGGAACCTACCATGGGAATCTCCGGTCCGAAATCCTGATCCAGAGACACGATCGTTCTCTTTCTTTTTAAGTATTCTTCCACATGAAGGGTATGGGAACCGGTTATGATCCCGTCTACCATATTCCGGTCCAGCATATTCAGATAATCCAGTTCCCTGTTGCTGCTTCCTATGGTATTGCAGATCATCACTTTATATCCTGCTTTATAAAGAGCAATCTCTGTCTCCCTTGTAAAAGCGGAAAAAAAAGGATGATCCAAATCCGGAACCAGAACGCCTATAATGCCTGTCCTGTTTTTAAAAAGATTTCTTGCCAGCTCATTTGGGGTATATTCCAGTTCACGGATCGCTGACTCGATTTTTTTTCTTGTATCTTCTGCAACATACCCGCTGCCATTGATCACTCTTGACACAGTGCCGACTCCTACGCCTGCTTTTTGCGCTACATCTCTGATACTTGCCATAATTTCCTTCCTGATAAATACTGCAGTTCTTCATCTTTCCACTGATCTGCTACTGCTGACCTCGTTCACAGCAGCCACATTCATTTCTGTCTATACACTCCTTTGCCGAAGCACTGCCCGAATATCATAACCTGTCCTGTTATAGTCAAATATTATAACATATTCTTCTTACTTTACAATCTGTCCAGTGTATGAAAATAAACGGATTTTTCGTCAAACTGTGTGTTCTGTACAGCATTTTATTAAAAACTTTCCGGTTTTATGAAGTTTTTGTTCTTTTTGTTCCGTTATAATATAATGAACGGGAGAAAGAATGCCGGGAAGCTTCATTGCCGTTCATTATCCAGGCAGCATCAGGAAGGGGGATGATCGTATTTCACAGGAAGAATATTTGAAATATCTGCTGGAGCAGTATCAGAATCTGATCTACTCCATCTGTCTGAAATCCGTAGGAAACCCTTTTGATGCAGAAGATCTGACCCAGGAAGTATTTTTATCTGCTTACAAAAACCTTTCCCGTTTCGACGGCACCTATGAAAAAGCATGGCTGAGCAAAATCGCTGTACGCAAGTGTCTGGATTTTCTGAAGGCAGCCGGGCGGCGCAGTATTCCCACAGAAGATACTTATTTTTCTCAGATACCGGACACATCCTCTACTCCGGAGGCCCTGTATCTGAAAACAGATTCTGACCGGCAGGTATATACCCTGTGCCAGCAGCTCAAAAGCCCCTATAAAGAAGTTGCTGTTTCGCATTTCTGTAAACAGCTTACTGTTACAGAAATCGCCCGGCAGACTCAGAAAAATCCAAAAACCATCCAGACACAGCTTTACCGGGCAAGGGCAATGCTGAAAAAGCTCCTGGTTCCGCCGGGAAATGTCAACGAAAGGAGAGTCTGATATGCATGTTAGGGAAAAATCTCTGAATAAGATTACAGACAGCAATACAGTAAGCACGGAAGAAATGATTGCGTTTCTGGAGCATCTTGATCAGTGTGATTTCTGTCTGGATCAGATGATTGAAGAAGAAATCCGAAATACCGATCAGCCGGCTCCGGACTATCTGGCAGAACAGATTCTGAACCGTGCAGCCGCGCCGGATGTTCAGGCGGCAAAGGCTGTACGCACAACATCCAGAAAAATGCAGCTTTTTTATTATGGACTTCGCACTGCAACAGGCATGATCGCTGCTCTTTTTCTTCTTTTTGTTATTCAGCAGGCGGATCTCAGCACTTTTTCCGGAGTTTCTATTCCGGAATCCGGCAAATCTGCCATCCGCACAGAAGTCAGCGCTCACCCGGAAACACTTTCACGGCTGTCACAGAATATTTCTGCAGAGCTTTCACGCAGCTCTGATAAACTGACTGGTTATATACGAAATTTTTCAAATAAAATCTTAAATGGAGGCGATTTAAAATGACAAAACAAAAAAAAGGACTTTTGCTTTTTCTCTGCTCACTGGTTCCGGGAGCCGGAGAAATGTACATGGGCTTTTTTAAACAGGGGATCAGCATTATGCTTATATTCTGGGGAACTTTCGGACTGGCAACCTTATCTTCACTTAGTTTTATCGTCATGTTTCTTCCCATTATGTGGTGTTACAGTTTCTTCCATGTACACAACCTGAAATCCATGTCTGAGGATGATTTTTATGCGGTGGAAGACAGCTATCTTCTCCATCTTGACCAGTTTATTGGAAATGCAGACCATTTTGTAAAAAAATACCGCAAACTGATTGCTGTTTTCCTAATCATCTTCGGTGTTTCTATTTTATGGGATAATCTCAGAGGACTGATCATGTGGCTGCTTCCGGATACTGTGGCAAATGTCCTGATCAATCTGTTTTATAATGTTCCGTCAATTATCATTGCCATTGCTATTATTGCTGTTGGCATCCACATGCTTAATACAAAGAAGCAGGAGCTTGACAGCGAAGAGACTTCAGAAAAACCCTGGAAGGAAGAACACTACTGGGAGCCTTATCGTCCTTATCAGCAGTCCCGGGAGGAAACATCTGAAGCTCCAACCGCAGAAGCACTGACGCCGGAAGCTTCCGAACAGACAGTTGTTTCTGAGACATCTTCTACTGATGAAACCGGCGCTCAGACAGTTACTGAGCCCACAGAGTCTGCTCCGGCTTCTAAGGAAGCTTCTGCCGGAACGGAAAAGACAAACTGATCCCTGAATGTCTTCACAGTCCAGATCAGCTATAACTGCTGAAAACAAATTCAAAAAATATCAAAAGCAAAGTAAATTTTACCCTGCCAAAAACGGAAGCCGTCCTTTGATAAATCATCAGGACAGCTTCCGTTCCTATTATAAATATTTCTTCTGTTTACAGGTATTTCTTCTATATAAATACATTACAGATTTTTCGTTACGCGAAGCCTTGTCATTGCCCTTGCCAGAGCCAGCTGATTCATGTGGTATTCCTGAATGCTCTGCTTCTGACGGAGCTGTTCCTCTGCGCGCTCCTTTGCCTCCTGAGCTCTGCGAATATCAATTTCTTCCGGTCTTTCCACAGAAAGGCAAAACAGCTTTGCACGGTTATTGATCATTTCCACAAAACCATTGCTGACTGCTGCAACCACCTTGTTTCCGTCAGCATCTTCATACCGAAGCTCACCGGGAACAATTGCTACAATCACATTTGCATGATGAGCCAGAAAAGCCTTTTCTCCATCCTCTACAGGAACAACCAGAGATCTGGCGCGTCCGGCATAAGCCAGCTTATTGCTGGCATAGATTTCCAGGCCAAATGTACTTTCCATGAACTTCACTCCTTACTGTTCAAGGGTTTTTGCTTTTTCAATAACCTCGTCAATAGTTCCCACATTAAAGAATGCATTTTCAGGATATTCATCCATCTCTCCGTTTACAATGGCCTTAAATCCACGGATGGTTTCTTTCAGCGGAACGTATCTTCCGGGGATTCCGGTAAAGTTTTCCGCTACATGGAAGGGCTGGGATAAAAATCTCTGTATCTTTCTTGCACGATGTACTGTATTTTTGTCTTCATCAGACAGCTCTTCCATACCAAGAATTGCAATAATATCCTGCAGTTCCTTATATTTCTGAAGAATTTCCTGAACACGGCGGGCAACCTCATAATGTTCCTCTCCTACCACGTCTGCTTCCAGAATACGGGAAGAGGATTCCAGAGGATCCACTGCCGGATAAATACCCTGCTCAACAATTTTTCTGGATAATACGGTTGTTGCATCCAGATGGGCAAAGGTTGTTGCCGGAGCCGGGTCTGTCAGGTCATCCGCCGGGACATATACAGCCTGAACAGATGTAACAGAACCTGCTTTTGTAGAAGCAATGCGCTCCTGAAGCTCTCCCATTTCTGTAGACAGTGTAGGCTGATATCCAACTGCGGACGGCATACGTCCCAGAAGCGCAGACACCTCAGAACCAGCCTGTACAAAACGGAAAATATTATCAATAAACAAAAGCACGTCTCTGTGTTCTGTATCACGGAAATACTCTGCCATAGTAAGGCCTGTTTCCGCAACACGCATACGGGATCCCGGCGGCTCATTCATCTGTCCGAACACCAGGGCAGTTTTTTCAAGAACCCCTGATTCTTTCATTTCGCTCCACAAATCATTTCCTTCACGGGAACGCTCGCCTACACCGGTAAAAATAGAATAACCGCCATGCTCTGTTGCAATATTCTGGATCAGCTCCTGGATCAGCACGGTTTTACCTACTCCGGCGCCTCCGAACAGACCAATCTTTCCACCTTTTGCATAAGGTGCAAGAAGGTCAATTACCTTAATTCCTGTTTCCAGGATCTCAACTGCCGGGCTCTGATCCTCAAAACTTGGCGGATCTCTGTGGATGACCCAATGTTCCTTATCCTCCAGAGATTCACCGCCATCCACAGTTTCTCCAAGAACATTAAAAAGTCTTCCCAGAGTGCAGTCTCCTACCGGAACCTTGATTCCGCTTCCTGTGGCAATTACTTCTCTGTCTCTCTGAAGTCCCTCACTGGCACTTAACATAATGCAGCGCACTACGCGGTTTCCCAGATGCTGTGAGACTTCCATAATACATTTTTTTCCGTTGTTTTCCACTTCCAGGGCCTCTCGGATATCCGGAAGCTCCCCCTGCTCAAAAACAACATCCACAACAGGTCCCATAACCTGTACAATTTTACCTTTATTCATCCTTGTCACTTCCTTCTCTGGGCTTTTGCGCCGCTGATAACCTCTGTGATTTCCTGTGTGATGGCCGCCTGCCGTGCACGATTAAACTGAATGGAAAGATCCTGCAGCATCTTTTTTGCGCTGTCTGTGGAAGACTGCATTGCAGTCATTCGCGCATTATTTTCACTGGCATAGGCTTCTACCAGACATCCGTAAATAACACCTGTCAGATAATTGGGAATCATTGTATCCAGAACCACATCTGCAGAAGGAAACATTTCAATCTCCTCCTGTGGAGCTCCCACCGGAATCTGAGCCGGTGAAAAACTTGCTTTTTTCAGCGGAAGAAGCTGCATATCCACAGGTTCCATCACTGCCGCATTTTGCATCTGAGTATAAATAATATGTACCTCATCCAGCTCACGGTCAAGAAAAGCTCTTACAATTTCCTCACTGATCAGTCTTGCGCGATGCATAGTTGGCTTCTGCACAGTATAACGAAAGCTTCCGTCTACATCTGCACTTTTCTTTTCATAATACTGACGGCCTACCATTCCAAGTACATACAGCTTGTGATAACCCGGAGTTTTTTCCATAAACTCATCTGTCAGCTTTGTGATATTGTGGTTATAGGCTCCTGCCATTCCTTTATCTCCGGTTACTACAATAATTCCGGTTTTACGCTCCTGCTGAGGTACAAGATGACGAACACTAAAAAAAGGATGCTGGATATCCGGAATATGACGCAGGATTCTGGCAATAGCAGCCTGCATATTATAAAAATATGGCTCTGTATCCTCCAGTACCTTTTTGGCTTTCTTCATTTTTGAAGAGGAAATCATGTACATGGCATTGGTAATCTTCATGGTATCCTGGACGCTTTTTATTCTGCTCTGTATTTCTCTTGCGTTTGCCATAGGTTCCTCCTGCTCTTAATTATTCTGCAGCTGAACGGCTTCTGAATTCCTCTGCAATCTGAAGGATCTTTTCTCCCAGTTCATCAGAAAGCTGTTTTGACTCATTGATCTCTCTTCCCACTTCCGGATAAACATTGTCAAAGTATTCCAGCAGCTCCTTCTGATACTGCTTGATCTTTTTTGTTTCCACATGCACAAAGGCTTTATGCGTAGCTGCCCACAGGGTGATTACCTGCTCATGGAGTTTCAGCGGGCTGCAAAGAGGCTGTTTCAGAAGTTCCATCAGACAGCTTCCATAAGTAAGCTGCGCCTTTGTGGCCTCATCCAGATCTGAACTGAACTGAGTAAATACTTCCATTTCTCTGTACTGAGCCAGATCAATACGAATACTTCCTGATGCCTTTTTCATAGCTTTGGTCTGAGCGGCACCGCCTACACGGGATACAGAAAGACCTACATTAACTGCCGGGCGCATGCCTGCAAAAAACAGATCGCTTTCCAGGAAGATCTGTCCGTCTGTAATAGAGATTACATTGGTTGGTATATATGCAGATACATCTCCTGCCTGTGTCTCAATGATCGGAAGCGCTGTAATGGAGCCGCCTCCTGATTTTTCATTCAGACGGCTGGATCTTTCCAGAAGTCTGGAATGAAGATAAAATACATCTCCCGGATAAGCCTCACGGCCCGGAGAACGTTCCAGAAGAAGGGACAGAGCACGATAAGCAACCGCGTGCTTGGAAAGATCATCATAAACGATCAGAACATCTTTCCCCTGATACATAAAGAACTCTGCCAGGGCTGTTCCTGCATAGGGAACAATATACTGAAGAGGCGCACAGTCACTTGCCGTAGAGGAAAATACAGTTGTATATTCCATTGCCCCGTGTTTTTCAAGAGTGGAAACAACCTTTGCAACAGTAGAAGCCTTCTGTCCCACTGCCACATAAATACAGATCACATCTTTTCCTTTCTGGTTCAGGATTGTATCAATAGCCAGAGAGGTTTTTCCTGTCTGTCTGTCGCCAATGATCAGCTCACGCTGTCCGCGTCCGATAGGAAACATGGAATCAATAGAAAGGATTCCTGTTTCAAGAGGAACTGTTACGGATTTACGGTCAATGATTCCCGGTGCAGGATATTCAACAGGACGATACTCCTCCTCTTTGATCTCTCCCTTTCCGTCTACCGGAGCGCCAAGAGCATTGACAATCCTTCCTATAAATCCGTTTCCAACAGGAATACCTGCCTGTCTGCCAGTTCTGGATACTTTTGAGCCTTCACGGATTCCGGAATCGCTGCCAAACAGAATACATCCCATACTGTTTGTGCGGATATCCTGAACCATTCCTTTCAGACCGTTTTCAAAAACCACGACTTCACCGTACATGGCATGATCTATACCATATACTGTGGCGATTCCGTCACCTACGGAAATAACAGTACCGACCTCCTGGTTTTTGCTGATCTCGTCATAATTCTCTATTTCTTCTTTCAGAATTGAAATAATCTCATCTGGATTAATTGTACTCAAACTGTTCACCTCCGGGTCAGTTTCTGTTCCAGTCTGCGGCAGCGTCCCCGCAGACTCCAGTCATATTCTTTACCGCCTGCCTGAAGAATAAATCCTCCGATCAGGCTTTTGTCCTCAAGTACCTGAATTTCTGCTTTCTGTGCCTGAAATTCCCTGCACAGGAAATTTCGGATTCCTTCCAGCTGTTCATCTCTGGGTGGCGTCACACAGATCAGAACTGCCTGCAGGGCGCCTACCTCTTTCCTGCAAAGCTCCTGATACTGGTTGAAAATTTCCTCAAAAAGATCTGTTTTATGATATCTGCAGGCAACCTTCACAAAGCTCCTCATATCCCGGGGAACAGCTCTGTCTATGATCCGGCATTTTGCCTCAAATGATACCAGCGGACTTCCCAGGCACTCTGTAAGTTCCGGGTTCTCCTGAAAAAGATGTTCCGTTTCCTGGACAGTTGCCCTGGAAACAGGCATCCCATACAGAACCTTTGCATAATTAACAGCTGCCGTTGTCATCGGGATCACCTGCTTTTTCTATAAATTGGTCATACATGGAAAGATCCTGTTCCTCACCGGCCTGACTGCCTACAATTCTGGTGGCAGCCTCCATTGCCAGCTTCCCGATCTCACCCTGCATCTGTCTCATGGCGTACTCACGCTCAGACGCAATATCTGCCTGCGCTTTGGCAAACAGCTGATCAGCCTGAACCCTGGCTTCCTCTGCAGTACGTTCTGCCTGAGCTTTCGCCTCCAGTTTTGCCTGTTCCACAATCTGATAGGATTCTTCTTTAGCTGATTTCAGAGCATTCTCATATTGCTTCTGCAGCTGATTTGCTCTGTCCTCTGTCTTTTTTGCCTCCTCAAACTGCTGATCTATCATTTCTTTTCTCTGATCCATGATCCGAATCACCGGTCCGAACAGAAACTTTTTCATAAGTATGTAAAGGACCAGCAGATTGATGATCGTAAAGACAAGATTCAGATTAATTTGAATCATCGTCTGTACCTGCCTTTCTGTTTTTGTAGCAATTTATCAGCCAAGCATAACAACGATCAGAAGACCTACTACAAAACCAAAAATAGCAGTACCTTCGGCAAGGGCGCATCCGAGAAGAAGGTTTTTGCTGATCTTGCTCTCTGCCTCGGGCTGTCTTGCAATTGCCTCAACTGCCTTAGATGTTGCCAGACCAATACCAATACCTGCTCCAATACCTGTTAAAGCTGCAATACCTGCTCCGATAGCGATTAAACTTGTCATGATTTTTTCCTCCTGAGTTTTCATTAGAATAGTTAAATAAAAGTGACTGCGCTGCCTGCTGCAGCGATCATTCCATTGTTTCTTTCATGAACATGGACGTCAAAAAGACAAAAATATATGCCTGTATAAAACCGTCAAAGAAATCAAAATACAGGCTGAATGGAATTGGCAGAATTGCCGGGCATACAAACTCGACAAGCGCCATTACTACAAACCCTCCGAGAATATTGCCAAAAAGTCGGAAACAGAGGGCAGTGGGACGAATGAGGACCTCCATAATATTCATCGGGAGCATAACCGGTATTGGATCCAGAAAGCTCTTAAAAAATCCTTTCAGACCCTTTTTATGGATGCCGCAGTATTCAATGAGGAACATGCTCATTACTGCAAGTGCCAGCGTAACATTCAAGTCCTTTGTAGGCGGCTTTACGCCAAAGATACCTGACACATTGGAAACTCCCAGATAAATAATTACTGTCATCATATACGGGATATACCGATCTCCGTCCTCTCCCAGGATTCCCCGGAAAAAGTTTCTCAGAGCGCCGATTCCCGCTTCCAGAAGAAGCTGTTTTTTTCCGGGATTTTCAACTTTCAGATTCCTTACCAGAATCAGCGACAATACTACCAGCACTGCCATGATCACCCAGGTAACTGCAACTGATTCAAATACCGGTATTCCTTTTCCGATCGGAATCGTAAAAACCGTTTCACAGTTCAGCTCTTCTTTTAACACTTCTGTTAAACTGTTCGTTTCACTCCCTCCTTTTCTTTCAGTCTGAGATTTGGTCAGACCGCTTTTTTTGATTTCTATATTTTACTCTTCACGCCCTGAAAGTCAATATTTTTCCCTACTATTTTGTACAAAAAAATGGGTGATTTTTTGTGCAAATCACCCAAAATTATTTTGATTATCTATATTTTTAAGGATACCTCTTCATAGGACAAAATACTCTCCGAACCGTCTGTTTCCAACACTTTGAGCCTTCCGTCCCAGCATATTTGGAGAGCTTTTGCAGTTCGTTCCCCTGAATTGTCCATAATACAGATTCTGCGTCCCACAACCATGCTTCTGTCTATATATTCCCCGGGGATGCAAAGCTTCTGTGTCTCTCTCAGAAGATGGTTGATCACTGCTGCTGCCAGTTGATTTCTGTTTATACCGGAAGCTTCTTCCTGACTTTTATAAAGAGCACCGGCAATCCCATCCAGCTCTGAAGGATATCCCTTCTCCGGTTCGTAAATATTCAGTCCGATTCCTACAACTGCAAACTCGATGTCTCCGCTCTCAAAATCCGTAACTGCCTCTGTAAGAATTCCACACACCTTTTTACCGCAGTAGTAAAGGTCATTTACCCATTTGATATCAAGGTCTTTGCCCGTCAGTTCTTTTACCGCTTTATACACAGCCACTGCCGCTTCAGCCGTCAGAACAAGACTTTCCTGAAGGCTTCCTTCCGGTTCCAGAATCACGCTGAGATACAGGCCCGCATCATACGGTGAATAAAACTTTCGTCCTCTTCTGCCTCTTCCTTCTGTCTGCCTGTAAGCCAGTACCGCGCTTCCATGCTTTGCTTCCCCGCTTATTGCCGCCTGCTTGGCCGTTCTGTTCGTAGATTCCGTCTCCGGATAAACTTTCAGAAAAACATCCGGCTTTGACAAAAAAGGACGAATCCCCTCTTCTGCCAGTTTATTGCTTTCTGCAGACAACATATATCCTTTATTGGAGCCTGCTGCAATTTCATAGCCTTCCTCACGGAGAGTTTTTACTGCTTTCCACACCGCAGCTCTTGTACACTGAAGCTCTTCCGCAATTTTTTCTCCTGATATAACTGTGCCCTTATTTTTTTCCAGAAGCTCCAGAAGCCTGGATTTTACCGTTATTTTTGTCCTCATTTCTTCCCTCATTATTTCTCAGCGCCTGTTTTAAAAAGGTTGTGTATTCTTTCCTAATCTTTTCAGGGCCAATGATCCTTACGCCTTCTCCAAGGCCTGCAAGCCAGCCAAAAAACTGCTTACCCACACAGACATGAGCCTGAAAAAGAAAATGCTCTTCATCTGACTTTCTTATGGTAACCTCTGTGCCAAATCGGTCCAGAACTGTTCCGATCAGATGATTGTCAAATTCTGCTTTCAGAAGAACGTCTCTGCCGCCTGACATTCCAAACGCATCCATGGAAAATTTACCAAGCTCAAGATCCCGGAAAATCGCAGCTCCGTTTCTTTTTTCCTTTTCCAGCTGCATATCTTTCATTTTATCTGCCTGATAATGCTTGACAACTCCGCTGTTCTCATCCAGGCCAAGAAGATAATAGCTGTCATCTCTCCAGAAAAGTTTCCACGGGCTTATTTTGCAGAAAGCTCCGTTTTTCTTCTGTCTGAGCTTTTTTTCAGACGTCCATTCATAATAAGAAAAGCTGATCTGCCTGTCTGCGGCAATGGCATTGCAGATCAGCTCAACATTTGCATATACTTCTCCATTTTCCGTTCTGTTCCCGCATTCTGTCAATGCCTGTTTCTGCATCTTCTTTGCCTGATGAATACTGGTCAGTCCTTCCAGTTTACGGATAAGCTTCTGTGCATGTCTGGCCGGAATACAGTGAGAAGACTGAACCATGTCTGTGAGAAATTTTAATTCCGCAAATTCAAAATTCCTCTCTTCTAGATAATATCCTGACACCTTTCCTCTTCGATTCAGAATATTAAGCCCAAACAGCCTCAAAGCCTCAATATCATCATAAATTGTCTTTCTCTCTGCATTAATGCCATAAGCCTGAAGATTGGCAATGATATCTCTGACCTGCATGGGATGATCCCTGTCGGATTTCTCTTCAAGAACCTTTTTTACATACAGGATCTTCAGCTTCTGATTAAATGATCTGGGCATAAACACACTCCTACCTGTCTGTCAGTCCCGCTACAACTCCAAAATATACTACCACAAATGCAAGAATCAATGCAATCCGGTCCACAGAATGAAAATCCACATGAAGAAACATCGCTCCAAGAATTATAATCTCCAAAGTCAGCACAATTCCCCAGAGCAAAGCCTTTCCTCCGGAAAGCTTTTCCTTTCCCTGTTTCCCGCGTCCTCTGCCGTATGAATCATATTTATCCGGCACAAATGCAGCCATTTCTCTGTCTATTCTCTGCCCACTCTGCATCTTCAGTTCCTCCCTGTACAAACATATTTTCTGAACACTTCTTTTTGATAAAAAGGATTATATCACAAGCTATGTCCAATAAAACGGGATGAACTTATTTTTTTCGAATCTTTGTTCGTGAATGTCTGTTTTTATCTATAATGTCTGGGGCTGTTTGCAGTTTTCCACAGCTTCTACGGTTCAATAACTATTTTTTCCACCTGATATCTCCCCGCATCCACATGCATAACAGCCATAGTGATCTCCTGATCAAATCTGCGTCGTCCGCAGCTTCCCGGATTAATCCACAAACGGTCATCAATTATTTTTTCAAAATATTTATGGGTGTGTCCGAAAACAACAACCTGAGCACTTCCAAGCTCCCATGCCACATCTTTTTTGTTATGTGTCATAAAAAACTCCACACCTTCTATGGTAAAGCGAAGAGTCCGGGACATCCCCTCCGCCCAGTCCTTGTCATTATTTCCCCTCACTACATAAACAGACGCCAGAGGCCGAATCTGATCAAGGATTTCCGGCTTATTAATATCTCCACCGTGCAAAATGCAGTCGCAGGTTCTGAGAATTTCCAGAACCTCAGGACGCAGCAGCCCGTGAGTGTCTGATATGATTCCTATTTTTTTCGCCATATTTACCCTCCGTTTCCTTGGTAAATTTCCTTTATAAATTTTCCCGGGAAATTTCTTTGATAAGTTTCCTCCGGGAATTTCAACTAGAATCAGGAAATTTGTACACTTTTTCAGAGTTTCTGTTTTATAGTTAATAGATTGTTATCCGGTTATGAGCAATCTCCGGATCTGTAAAAATGAACCCTACATGAGTAAATACTGATTTTGCTTTTATACTGGGGAATCTGGAATATACACATGCAAAAGAATTTTTCTTGTTGTAACAGCCTCCCTATTCTGGTTTATTATATAAAATTTCTAACAGTCTGTCCGCAAATTTTCTGTGTCCTTCCTGGGAAAAATGAACGCCGTCATATGCCACAGTAATTTCCCAGTCTCCTGTCCCTGTAAAATCCATGTTCAGCTCTTCAGCTACTTTACTGTATATCTTATCCAGCTTTTCCGCCTCCCGGCAGATTCGTTCCTCATCTACCCAGGCTCCCCGCTTTACAGGAGGAGGGGCAATCAGCCGGACTTTCATTTCCCGGTTATTAATTTCCTGCTGCTGAACCAGTACCTGAAGAAATTTTTTCATACGATTCCCTGCATCTTCTGCGGTAAATCCTGTCTCTGTCAAAAGATCGTTTGTCCCCAGCATAATCCATATTCTTACAGGCCCTTTGATTTTACACCAGTCTCTAAGCTGTTCACAGAAAAAGTGAATCTGAGAAGAATTATGAGGGATACAGCGTCCGTTTACTCCATGATTCTTTATGAGCCACCCGGATTTTTCCTGAAGAATGCCTGTCCAGCAGATATTTTCAGGATACCTGCCCCCTGTCAGCGACTGCGGATCATATCCGTAAGTATTAGAGTCCCCATAACATATGATTGTTCCCTTCATTTTTCTCTGTTCCTTTCGCTTCGCCTTCATACACAATAGCATAAAAATAATTTCTGCTTCCAGAGCGTTCTTATGGCAAGTCTCACAGCTGAACGTCCTGCCGCCAATAACTGAGACAACATTTTTTATACTTATGCGCTTTGCTGTTCTGGCTTTGCATCCATGGTTTTACATCCATTATATATATAAGATTCCCTTATTCACAATTTAATTTTTACCTGTTTACAGATACAATGACCAAAAATCCCACAATAACTTCTGTAACCAAAATCACCGGCACACCCACAAAGAATTTTGCTTTTCTTGTTTTATGATGAAACACCTTCATTCCCAACAACGCTCCGATGCTGCCGCCCAGAACAGCCAGTCCCAACAACGCCTTCTCTGAAATCCTCCACTGATTCCGCACAGCTCTCTTTTTATCGATTCCATATGCACAAAAAGCTATAATATTTATAAAAATCAGATACAAAGCAAAATATCTGTACATTAATTCTTTATCCTTTCAAAAAACCAAATACATGTCCCCAATATGTTTCCAAAATATCGTCCTGCGCATTAAAAATCTCATGCTTTGTTCCCGCCATCCTGATCAGAGTACAGGAGGTTTTTCCACAATTATTAATCTTTTCCGCAAAAATATCCTGCGCTTTTAATGAAACCAGGCTGTCCGTTTCTGCCTGAAACAAAAGTATTGGCGCAGCAATGTCCTTCCATGCGCTTCTCTGAAGATACCAGTTCATTTTTGCCGCATTATACAGCCACCCATAAGATGGAGAAAACGTCCGGCACTCAATATTATTCCTGCGGATCTCTTTATAACGTTCAAACCGTGGACGTGAAAGACCGGAACTTGTCTCAAACTGTTCCGTTCCGTCATATGGCTTCTGGCCTGCTACATACTTCATTTCTCTCCCTGTTCTGCAGGCTGCCCGGGAAATTCTGATTGCAGCAGGATAAGGGACATTTCCCGTCAGAGGACGGATCATCGGAGAAGACAAGATTACTTTTTTGTATATATAAGGCTCTCTTGCCGCAGCAATTGCCGCTACTGCCCCTCCCATAGAATGAGCGAATAAATACAGCGGCATCCCGGGATGAGCCTTTCTTATCAGCCTTGAAACTCTCAGAAAATCCCGGCTGTATCTGTTCCAGCGGTCCAAATGAACAAGCGACGGATCATCGGTAAGACGATAACTCAGTCCGTGCCCGCAATGCTCAGGAAAATAAACATGATAATGCTCCTGCAAAAAATAATAAATCAGCTCAGGATATTTCTGCGCAGATTCCGAAAATCCATGACTGATGACCACAACACCTCTGGCCTTATCTGCCAGATATCTTAACACATGAACTCTCCCCCTGTTTTCCGGCGCACATGGAATCCATGCCTCACTTACCCTACGTTCCAAATACGGTAAAACCTCATTTTGCATTTTCAAAACATATTCATTTTCATGAATAATTTTTCTATATCTGTCATCCCTCTGCATAGCGGTAATCTCCTCTCTGCTTCTTTCGTATAAGTAAAATTACAAAATTCTGGAAACCTTTCAAAAAAAACATTCATATACTTTTCCCTTTTTAATATGACATATTCATAGTAAATTTCAGCAGCCTAAACTCTGTATGATTATAAAAACTGTCCCAGCTTTTTCAACTCATTTCTTCTTTTCTGATAATCCGGCAGTTCCTGCTCCACAATAGCCCAAAATCTGGCTGAATGATTCATTTCCTTCCTGTGCGCAAGCTCGTGAACCACCACATAATCCAAAAGCGCCTGAGGCATCAGAACCAGCTTCCAGTTAAAATTCAAATTCCCCTTCTGACTGCAGCTTCCCCATCTTGTCTTCTGCTCCCGAACTGTAATTCTTCCATAATCTACGCCCATTCTCTCAGCAAAAAACGCTGTCCTCTCCGGAAAAATCTTCAATGCCTTCTGAATCCCGTCTGCCCTCTCCTGTTCCGTGATCACATGCCTTTTACCGCTCAGTTCCTGAATCCTGTCTTTCTGCTTTTCTATCCAGTCCAGATGCTCCCTGACAAAACGATCAATTTTATCTTCTGACAGCCTCAACGGCGCCCGCACCACCACTGTTCCGTCCCCCTTCACCTGAAGAGCAAGACTTTTTCTTTTGGAACGGATCAATTCATATTCTTGAGAATTCTCTTTCATTTTTGTATATTTATTCATCATTTTTCCATCTCATAAGCATTTCTATTTCTCCCGTAGCCTCATCTTCTGCCTCAGAACTAATCTCAAATCCATTGCGCAAATAAAATCTGGCCGCCGCCTGATTCTTTTTATATACAGACAGACTCAGCTCTTTTTTCACGGATTTTGCATAATCCAGAAGCTCCCTTCCAATACCACAGGAACGAAACTTTTCATCCACAAAAATACCGGCAATATAGTTCTCCATCATTCCAATAAATCCCCTGATATCGTCATCCTTCTCATACACATATACTTCCGCCTCCGGAAGCATGGAACGCACCTGCTGCCAGTTGCTCCGCCAGTATTCCTCCGGGATAAAATCATGAGCCTGTATATTAGAAAAAAGCCATATATCCATAACTTTATCAAGATCTGTTAACTTCATTTTTCGTATCATACGCCTGCCTCCGGTGGGTGATTTCAACAATGGAAATACATAGAAAGCGGATAAAAATGAGGTTATCCAAATCCTCTGAATATTCTCATGAGACAATCCCACAGGGATGCCAGAACCAGACTTCTCATACACTTTCACTTCCATAAAACTTAGTTGAATCTATTCATATTTTATCAATAAATATACTTACTCTGTGTTCTATTCTGATTATATAATTCCCTTTTTCTTGCAATTGAATCTTACGGTGGGGAGCCGCCAGTCCGGTGTAACAAGCCCCAGAATAATCAGTAATGAGCAATCACTATGAATCAATTATAGCAAAGAACAACAAAAAAACAATGAATTACTAACTTTAATTTACACTAAAAAAATCCCAATATCCGGTTTAAAAATACAGTTATTAGAAAAACAGCAGACAATCACATAGACTACCTGTCGTTTAAGATACTTCGTATCAATTTTTATTATTAAAACTCGTCTCACAGAAGATTAATTACAGTGATCTTAATATCGTTTTCGCTACTTTTCATTGCTGTATTCGCCATATTTTCTGTCAAGATTTTGACTGGTATAAAAATTGTACTCAAATTGAACTCACGCCAACTTAACAAAAATTATTCTTTGATCAGAGGCATATTAATCAATTCCTGCAATACTGCTTTATCCGGCAACTGCAGTTTATATTCTGCTACCATCATCGGAGACATGTTTCTGCTCATCGCATGCTCCACTACTTCATCATCCTTAGAAGCACAAAGAATCATTCCCACACTAGGATTCTTATTCTCTTTCTTCTGACAATCTAATGCCTCCAGATAGAAATCCATTTTAGAGATATATTCCGGTTTGAATTTACCAATTTTCAATTCAAAAGCAGCCAGACACTTGAGTCCTCTATGGAAAAATAACAAATCAATTCGGAAATCTTCGCCACCGACCTGTACTCGATATTCTTCATCAATGAATGTAAAATCTTTGCCTACTTCCAGAATGAACTCTTTCATATTCTGAATCAGACCTTTTCGTAGATAAGACTCCTTGAAATTCTTTGGCAGATCAAGAAATTCAATAACATAAGAATCCAAAAACGGATTCTCTTTCAATCCCTTTATTGGCTCCGGCAGGAGTTTTTCTTTGGATAGAATATATCTTTCGTAATAACCACTATTAATCTGTCCATCCAGCTCTCGGGCTGAATATAATTCCTTTATGCAAAGGGTTATATAAAAATGTCTCTCTTCTGCAGTTTTTGCTTTGGACATAATAGCAAGATGGTTACTCCAACTAATTTGTGTCAACAGTGTTGACACAAATTGTTTTGGATGTCCAACCTTTCTTAATATGCAATAAATAGAACAAAATACTTTTTGTTTTCACCATGTTTCTCAATACTCATTATATTCTTGATTATTTAGACTTTTCGGATTTTTCAATTCTACAACCTAAATTTTATAAATATCCTCTGTTTTTTGCCTCTTCAATTAATTGTAAGTAGGTAATCATTCGTATATTGACATTTTATAAAAGCCATCTGATACTGCTCCTGGCTGTCTGCCAGATTCTCTATCTGCAAATTCCGGCTCATCTTGCGGAATATGCAAAAGAGAGAGCTCTGGAATAAAATAATGTGCTTTTAAATTGGTCTTTAACCATATGTCAGCAACTCTATTAGTATCTGGGTTCTGCATCTTTCTGATCATAACGATTATCCTCCATCAGCTCCCGATTTCAGAGCTTCCTTTCTAATACTGATTTTACCGTACTTTTTAAACTCAGTCCATCTTTTATCTTCAAGGATACAATCAGAAATGGTAGCCAACTTGGCTACCATTTCACCAATCCAGTATCCATGATTCCATCCAGATTATCAGTCACACCTTCTGTATCTATATACTTTTCACTGTAATACTGCATATACGCTTCCAGTACTTGGTTCAGCATTTTTTTGCATAGTCTTTTCCAAAAGTAGTGGATAAACCACTGCTCGCTTCCTCATAGTTATACTTCAAGGTATAGCTCCGGTCTTTATGATTTTGCAAATAAGACATAGAACAGAATACTGCGAAGAGCTTTTTTATCTTTATTTTTTCAAACACACTCTAACATCTTAAGTTCCTTTGGAAAATCAATTTCCTTTTTCAGTATATTATTCTCCCACTTCAAGCCTACAGAAATAGTTCCATAAGGAGTCGGAATCTTTCCAGTTGCTTCCTCTAATGATTCCGGGAGACATGGCTTAAAAGAAAACTTCTTAAAACCAGGCTCCACAGGCACAACTCCAAGAATTCGTGCCGGCATTTGATAAGTAGGTGTTCCTCCCCACGCATGAGAATAGTCACAATCAAAGCCGCTCCATACTTCTTTTAGTCCAGATGGATTTTCCAACATCAATGTATTCCATCTCTCTAATTGTGTGATTCCATATTTATTAAATAAATTTGTTTTTGCCAGTGCATTAAAAATAAAATGCATAAAATAAGGCTGTGCCTGTGACAAGCTTTTATCTTCCATTACCTTTTCCATTACAGCCATTTGTTTTTCTTTGGGCGCAATATTAAATAAAACAGCCAATGTATTCATATGCTGACTATAAAATTCCGCATCAACATCATTTGGAAGCCATTTTGTTGCTTTCTTTTCTTTTGCATCGAACAGCCCATCCACATATAACTGCTTTTCAGCTTTCCACAATAATTTGTTGATTGCCGCTTTTATTTCGTTCTTTCTATTCTGATAATAGCAACTTTTTTCTTCATATCCGGCAACTAATTCCAAAAGATTTTTACTGCATTCAAGTGCTCCCACAAGCAAAGCCGACATATATCCCTGTCCCATACATTTAGGAGGATGGTGACGGTTGAATTCTTTCTCCTTAACCCAGTCCATAAACATGTAATTGGGAGCCTGTTCTACTAATCCATTTTCTCCCACATATTCAAGAAACAGATCCAAAATTCCTTCTGTCGTTTCTGCCATAATTTCTCTTAAATTTTTATCACCTGTATATAGAACATACTCCCACATCATTTGAATAAAAAGAAGGCAATAACTCGGATGGAACATTTTATAGTTTCTGTCCTTCAAATACATTGCAATTTTCAGAATATCAAATCTTGTAAGAAAAGGATCAGCAAACGTATAATAATTCATAAGACTTTCAATCATATAATCCCCCATACAACCAAGCGGCTCCTGATGAATAGGTGAATCCATATGATAAGTCTGCCTGCAGATCTGGTTCGTCCTACATCCTAAGAGATATATCTTTTCCAGATTTTTGTTACTGCTGTGAAATTCCCCTGGCATTTCCGATGGATAAACGCTAACCAATATCTGCGGCTCTTTCAGTATGATATCTTCTTCAAAATTACTGAGCACTATCTGAATATAATGAATGCTATGTCGTCTTAAAGATTCTATTTCATTTTTTCCGTGTCCAAGAATATATGTTTCTGTTGTACCAGTTCTTTCAATTTTTCCTGGAAATTCTTCCATGTGAAGCACAATTTTTGCATCTTCATTTCCCACAATAGTCATTCCGGGAACAGCACAAAAAATTGCTCCAAAGTCTAGCCAGAATGATATAGGTGACCCCTTCTTTATAATAATTTCAGAAAAGTCCTTTTTCCAAATAATTCTTTCTTTTGCAAATGGATTTATTAAATCCAGCGGTTTCTTTTTTACATATCTCAAATTTGGGATTGGAGTTTCATAAAGTTTTGGAAAACAAGCTATATCCTGTACTATTTCTGCATTATACCACCCATTTTCTATGTAAGAATATTCATCTGTCTCTAGTTGTCTGCGCCCATTCCATATATTACTCTCGATATAACACTCTTCTCTAATGCATTTCCATGTATCATCGGTTCCAAAATTCAATACTGTTCCATTTTCTGCTTTTAAGAGTAAATCGCATCTGAGCCCCCCTTTTGTGCAGCAAACTTCTGATAATACAACTGGCCCCAGACACACCCTAACAGAGATAACGTTTTCCCCTTGGATCAAATAATCGGCAATATTATATTTTTCAAAGAACTTGTATTTCAGAGATTCACAATTACCATAATCACCGCCTGGCTGTGCGTTTCCAAATCCAATTACTCTGCCATTTATATAGGCTTTATATCCACCTTCACTTGCAATAAATAAACTAGCATTATCTATTTTTTTCTCAATATTCCATTTTTTCTGAAAGATAAAAACACCAAAATTTTTTTTTTCCTTGCAAAAAAGGGTTGGAACACACTCCTGAAATTCCGGATATTTATCCTTTGGAGCCCAAATCCACTCTCCCTTCCACTTTCTTTCTTCATTTCCCACTGGCAATGAATACTCAACATTATCCCAGAAAAACATTTCATTTTTCTCAATTACCCCTTTTGACTCCATGGTATTGTTACTGATAATGTCCATAAAAGTCCGGTCACCTCCTTATTGCACTGATAGCAGGCAAAGACCGTGCTTTGCCTGCTATATGAAATAGTTTTCAATTCTTCTTATTCTTCACTATACTCATCCAGAAGAGCCTGACACTCTGTATTCAGTTCGTTCAGTCCTTCTTCTACGCTGTCGTAACGTCCGGTAATTATATCCACCAGATACTGAGCCATAGTTGTCTGTATTTCAGTAACACCTCCATAACTTGGTTTTGGCTTCACACCTGTCATTAATGTACCTTCATCATACATTTTCACAAGATCCGGCTGCACAGCCTGTGTTTCTGCCCGAAGCGCATCGTCTTCATAAGATGCTTTATCTGCAGGAGTTCTTGCACCTACCTCAGTTACCCATTTATGCCAATAGTCTTCATCAATAAGATACTGAAGAAATTCTCCACATGCATCAATATTCTCAGAAATAGAAGAAACACTGATTTCCTGATTTGAACTGATCATTCTGTAGAACGCCTTATCCTCATCAATAGCAGTTCCCTCATCCGGTCTTGGCATATCAGTCATAATATAATCAAGGTCATCACTTACTTCCATATCAGTGGTAATTCCATTTATGTAGGTGTAACCGATATTAGTTGCACTGATTCCTCCAAAAAATTCTTCATGACGATCCATATAAGTTTCTGTATCTGCACCATCTGAAAAAGTACCTGCATCATACATGGACTTCAAAAACTCCACAGTAGTGATTGCATGCTCATCATTCATAGTCATTACAGTAGCATCATCGTTCATAGGTGCACCGCCAAGCTGCCAGTTCCAGTAATTAAATTCATTATTCACGTCTGAATAATTATCCATACTCATTGGAATTGAATAGCCAATATATCCAGCCTCTTTGAACTTAACAGCTGCATCCTTAAACTCACTCCAGGTCTTCGGCACAGTTTCTTCTGTCAATCCGATTGCCTTTAATGCTTCCACGTTATACATCATATATGGAGACAAATCCACCCATGAAGGAATCGTCCATAATTTTCCATCCTTTGACCCCACATCTACTACTTCTGGAATTAAAAGTTCCTTTACCTGATTAGCAATCTCCGGAAGAACATCCTCAACCGGTGAAATAATTCCCATCTTTAAGCCATAATCTTCAATACAGGGACCAAACACATACATATCCGGAGCTGTATCCGCACCGCCCTGATGTGCGGTTACAATCTTTTCCTGTCTGCTGCCCCACTCCTGAGCAGTTACAGTTACATGGATCTTATCCTGTGAATTATTAAAATTCTCTGCCATTTCCTGGAATACAACAGACTCTGCTGACAAGCCTCCAAATACCCACATGTCCAGTTCGATCTTGTCGTTTTTCTGTGCCAAGACTGTTGTCGTACCTACTGTTGACATTACCATTGTTCCCGCCAGAACAGCTACCATTAACTTATGTTTCATTTTGCTTCCTCCTTTATAAAATTTTTTTATTTTGATCAGCTTTAAAAAAAAAACCACTATGTTTTCAAAGAAAATCATTTTCACCCTTTAACTGCTCCTGCAGTCAGTCCTTCTATCAGATTTTTTCCCAGCAGCATAAAAATAAGCAATGTTGGGATTGTTACAATAATAGATGCTGCTCCCATCTGATTCCAGTATGTACCAAACTCAGTTATAAATCTGGAAAGTCCTAGTGAAATTGTATATTTTTCTTCTGATGTCAACAGAATCAAACTGTAAAGATATTCATTCCAGGCACACATAAATGCATATACTCCAACTGCCGCAATACCTGGTTTTGAAATAGGCAAAATTACATTTATAAATATTTTCAAGGCTCCGCATCCATCAATTCTGGCTGCCTCTTCTAATTCTTTTGGGACTCCTTTAAAATATCCATACATCATCCAAATGGAAAATGCCAGGCTAATGGTGGTGTACAGCAACATTAATCCCACATGTGTATCATATAAACCGTAAGATTTATAAGTAGAAAAAAGTGGAATAATTACTGATGTACTTGGAAACATCTGTGCCACCAAAACAAACATCAACCAGAATTTTTTCAGTGGAAAACGGAATTTTGCAAATCCATATGCAGCCAGACTGGCAACAATCATTCCAGTTACTGTTGCAACTGCTGAAATTTTCACTGAATTCCAGATATATCTTGGAAATGGCTTTTGAACCCATACTTCATAGTAAGAAGAAAGATCTAACTTTTCTGGAAGAATCGTAACTGGAATCTTTAACAGCTCTGTCATACTTTTTCCAGATGTTATTCCCATCCACACTAACGGAAACAGTGCAACAAACAGAATTACAACAAGGCACAGAACTTTTAATATACTTAATATATGTTTTTTCATTGTCTACACCTCCTCTTCTTTTGTTGCTTTTGTCATTTTCAGGTAAATCAATGCAAAAACCATAATGATAAAAAACTGAATAACCGAATATCCGGATGCCAGACCAAACCTGAATTTCTGGAACGCAGTCTTATAAATCACCATAGGCAGCGTAGTGCTTGATACTCCCGGACCGCCGGCAGTCAGAATATTGATAATTCCAAAGCCATTCATTGTCCATATCATAGCCATTAAAGAACAGATAGATAATACATATTTCAGCCCTGGCAATGTTACATACCGAAACTGTTTTATTTTTCCACATCCATCAATAGAAGCAGCTTCATAAAGTCCTCTGTCAATTCCCTGCATTCCTGCTGAAAGCATTATTGTCACATACGGATAAGTTCTCCATATGTATACCATGCAAACTGAAATAAGGGACAGTGAGGAAGAGAAGAACTGGATGTGCTCCGGCAATACATGCCAGTAATCCACCAGCACGGAATTAATCAGTCCTTTTTCCCCATTAAGCAGCCATCTCCATAAGGATCCAACTACTACTTCTGGTAAGACCCAGGGCATAAACACTAACGCCCTCACAATATTTTTGCACCGCTTTACACTGTTCAATAAAAGTGCGATCGATATTGAAACTATCACGGTAATGACAGTAACTGTCAAAGCAAAGAACACCTCATTTTTCAAGATCACAGGAAAATCCCTATTTTTTAATATTTTCTGAAAATTCTCCAGACCAATAAAGTTATAATCCCAGCTTTTCAGAATATTAAAATCTGTCAGGCTATACCCAAATCCCTTCACCATCGGCAAGAATAAAAGTCCAAGTAAAAGGATGAGAGCGGGAGCAATAAAAAGATACCCTCTTAATGCTTCATGAAAAGCTAATTTTGATACTTTTTTTCTTTTTTTCATTCCCGTACCTCCTACATTCCAAATTTTACAAAATGGTATAAATCTGACCAGACATTTCGATCATCTGCCAGAAATACAGTTGGTGTATCTGTGAAACTGGCAGGCCAGACAGCATACAACTCACCGTCAATATGGTGATGTGGACCCAAAAGGTTACGATTTGATGCAAATAATTCCCACATAAATTCGTTTATACCATCTTTTAAATAATCCGTAACATCACATTCAAATGGTGCCCACATAAATTGTTTTACCAATTTTCCATTGATATACAATATAGCAGTCATTGCATTAGAACGATTAAATCTGTATATGTATCTTTTTCCTGCGATTTTTTCTATCTTTACTCCCCTGGAATCATCCCACGGACAAATAAAAATATTCTGTTTTATGCGCAAGCGACCTGCAAAAAAACAAAAGCCCTGAGAAGTAAAATCATCTCCATACAAGGTATCCGGCAATTGTCGGATCACAAACTGTGAATCACAACTCAAACCTTTTCTCCAAGCGTATGTAAATCCATTCCTGTTATATACCCCAAATTTACCTATAAGGTATACATTTTCAATTTCCGTATTATAGGTAAGCTTATTTATCTCTGTTTCCAACACATTTTCGCCAAACAGAACATCATAAACCTTTTTAGACTGATAAAAGTCTATATTCAATATAATTTCATTAGATCCTCTTCTGATATATGGCAATATCCGATATTTTCGAAAACTCTTATCCTTCCACCATCCGCATTCCTCCAGTTCTAATTTTACTCCATTTATCTCAGCACGAAGTTCTTTACCAGTCTCTGCAGCCAGAAACATCTCTTCTAGCAGCTGGGGTTCTGTTTCTACGACAAATTTATATTTCAAAGAAACATTTACAGGCCTTTTCTGTTTTAAAAGTATTTCCATAATCTGTATGGTATTTACTTCATCCTTCCATTCTCCATCGCCAATGCGATAACTGCAGCGATCCAGAGTGTAAGAATTCCAGTCTGCCCAATCAAGCTTCCAACTGCCACCCTGTTCCAGGACAATAGTTTCTTTTTCTCTATATATTTCTTTGTTATCTTCTAAATCTTCGTCTTTTTTATTTTCCCGTTCTTTTAAAAAAAATACTTTTCCCTCCATTTCATTCATTTTTATCTGCAATTTTGTCACTTTATCTCCATAAATGCAGCAACATTTTCGCTTTGCATCCTCTTCCACTATGTATTCTGTAATTTCATTTTCACCTGGACATTGAAGTAAAATAGAGTAATTTCCATTTTTATTCAGATTTACCAGATATAAAATTTTCATTTCTCCACATTTTCTCAACTGATAATGTATATTTACAACTTCACTTCCATTTTCTGTTACTGATATAGGAAACTCGAGAATCTTCCATAACTTTTCTTTCAAACTTACAACATCTATTTTTTCAATCTTCTGGTACAGTTCATCCAGCAGACTATTTTTTCCACCTTGCATATACTTTGGGAAAGTTCCCATAGAAAAAACATGGCCTCCATTTTCTACAAACTGAAGCAACAGCTTTACGGTACTATCCTCTATACATAGCATATCCGGAAGTATGACAGTTCTATATTCACACTGTCCCACAATAAACTTTCCATTTCCAATTTTTCCATATTTTTTGATTATGTCTTCATCACCATAATGGTGTTCAATATGATAATCTGACAGTGTCTGTGATAAACTTTCAAATTTATTTCCAAATTCAACAACAGGACCTTCCTCTTTGCCATCATACAACATCCAAGCGCTATGCATCGGATGTAAAAGTAAAACTTCAGCAGCTGAAAAACCTTCTGTCAGCAAAACTCCCAGTCGTGCTATATAGTCACAAAATATTTTATATTCCTCCCACCATGACTGCTGGTAAAACAAAGATGGCGGGAAATCACGTTTTCGACAACCCCGTATACTATAAGACTGCAAATGCTGACACATTCTGTTTACTCCGTTTACGTACTGCCATTGTGTAATCCACTTTAATTCTTCCGGACTGCAATCCCATCCTGTCATTGCAAAACTTTCTGTAATTACGTGTTTTTTTCCAAGCTGTGCTGCGACACTTCCCACCTGCTTCGGGGTTAGAGGTGAAGATATCCTTCTTCTTAGCCAGTCGATTCCTGGCATATCCATATACTCATATGAAGGCATCACTCCGGCTGTTGCCTGCATCTGAAGCAGCAAGGAGTCCTCTCTCATAACATGCCCTGTTAATTTGCATCCGTTTTCTTTGCACCACTGCCCTACTGTTTTCATATAACCATTGGTATATAATTCTGAAATGACCTTCCAGAAATTATAACGATGTATTCCCGCATCAGGCGTATCCTCAAATAACGAAAGCAACGCATCTGTCAATTCATATCTATTAACCTTTTTAAAATATTCTGGTAAAATTAAAGAATATGGTATCTTTAATTTTGCAAACTGAGGTTCATCTGTAAAAAAGCCTGGCATATTTCTCCCAAACTCTTTTCCTAATTCTTTTTTATATACTTCATGGGTAAATTCTAAAAATTTCTTTACTACTTTTGAATTTAAAACATCCACATAATATGGATTCATTTTTTCTTTTATAACATAAACCCAGGCATCTTCATTTTTAATCTTTTCGATCTTGTTTCCCAGAAAGTGAGCGGATTCATCATATATTCCAAGTATCATCTCATCTGATCCAATTTCATATCCACGAACTTTCTCACATTCCATCCAGCGCATATAATAATATTCACCAAGTGCCGGAACAGCACCTCCTGCAAAACCACTTGGCCAGCCCTCTTCATCATATAACCAAGCCTCCATGTCCAATTGTTTTGCCTCTTCTATACATGCTTTTACACATTTCATCCATTTCTCACTCATGTAGGGAGTTTTAAGCCCGCCCCTAGCATGCATGAAAAAACCACCAATTCCTTTTTCTTTCATTTCATGAATCTGCCATTGCAGTTCATTAAGATCCAGTTCATCATTCCAAGACCAAAATGGAACGCTTCTGTATTCACTGGACGGTGCGCTTAATTTTTCCTCGAATTTTCCCATGACCTTTTCCATCCTTTCCTGAAATCACCTCTGAATTAGATCCTTTTCTGCGGCTTCAGAAATATTCTGAAGCCGCTTATCTTTCAAGATTACAACTTACCAATTTCCTTAAGCACCTTAACGGTGACTGCCATTTCTTCATCTGTTGCCGGTGCCAGAGGGCTTCTGGCCGGACCAAGCTTAATGCCTGTTACTAATTCTACAGCAGGACGCATAATAGAGTTTGGAAGAATTCTTCCGTTCTGTCCTGTTGTTTTGCAGAAGCGATATAATGGAATAAATAATTCTTTCGCCTCTTCATTTTTTCCTTCAGCAAAGCATTCAAAAATTTTACGGATCTCATGTCCAAATATATGAGCTCCACCACTTACCAGGCCCATAGCTCCCTGAACAATTGTCGGAAGCAGCATAACATCATCGCCATTATAAATAGCAAATTCAGGATCGATTTTTTCTGTTGCCAAAAAGAAATCAGTTACCTGTGTTGGATTAATTCCAGCTTCATCTTTAATTCCCACAATATTTGGAATTCCAGCCAGTCTGGAAACAGTTTCTGCCTCTATATTCACACCTACAAAAATCGGAATATTGTACAGCAAGATATTACAAGTTGTATTTTCTGCAATAGATTTAAAATGCTGATAAATTCCCTCCTGTGTAGGTTTGTTATAAAACGGGCATACAATTAAGCAGGTCTCAATTCCCAGCTTTTCAGCCTCTTTTGTCAGTGCAATGGTCTCTTTAGTAGATATGGAACTTATACATAACAGTTCCAAAACAGTAAAATCTTCCAGCCAGAAGTAACACACAAAGACCGTAAGTAGGTAATCATTCGTATATTGACATTTTATAAAAGCCATCTGATACTGCT
>ENA-UOJP01000362-UOJP01000362.1-human-gut-metagenome-genome-assembly--contig:-C102-NODE-362-length-93247-cov-6.292600_pt1 | contig 93247 bp, 87 predicted proteins | sample MGYA00242353_ERZ723900 | MGnify/ENA metagenome assembly ERZ723900 | reverse complement strand
CGATTTCGAAGGACTCGCCGAATACATTCGCTACAATCTAATGGATGATGTGCAGAATCGTTTGTTTGGAACGAAAAAAGAACGCGGAATCGCTCGTCAGGCAATAGCAGATAAAGCGGCATATTATGCTCAAGCAAAAACGGGATTATCCATAGAGAGAGCACGATATTTAGCAGTTGCCGCAGTTGATATTCTCAAGAATTTTTATCGTAGCAAGACCGAAAGAGATTTATTATTTGTAGCGGCTGAGGTTGAGGATACTATCATCTCAGAGATGACTGACCAGCATAAAGAGATATGTGGCAGAATTGATGCCCTCGACAAAAAGGTTGAAGGCAGCAGTTTGTTGTCCATAGATAGGAATCTAACATTAGCAAATGACGGGAGACTGGATGTGGTTGAAAAGAACCTTTCAGGATTCTTTTCCGCTCTTAACTCGAATCATGATCTCAGACCATATTACGGTTTTGCTATGGATGGACAAACTCGCCTAAAAAGTATACCTCTGCGACCGGATGCAGTAGAGTTGTATCCGCCGCGTTTAGAGGTTACGGCTACATCATTCAAGCTGGGGGGAGTGCCAGTCCAGAGGGTAGATTCTAATACATTTTCTCGTGCCTATCGAAGCCAAAGCCTTATTGAATTTGATGTAGCTGCAGCGAAGAAATATCTTGGTGATATTCCTGACCCAATACAGCATGAAGCTGAGAGATTGCCCGGAGCCCATATGGTAATGAAACCCCCATCTTTTCCGGAGGCATTTCCGTGCAGCGTAATTGTTGATGGGGAAACTATAGTTGATTATCTTCTTCTACGTACAAAGCGGATAGAAGACGATGGAACTGCTATCGTCACAAATGATGAGCAAGAGAACTTCAACTTTAAAGTCACTCTCATGGTAAATGCCACAACGACCAATCTCAACTTAACGGTTACTCCTGTAAATCCTTCAAATGTGGAGTCTCTGAAATACAGACAGTTTTTGAAAAGAGCTATGTATGCTAAAAATCTTTCTCTCAAATCGCTGAAACAAAATACCATTATCATTTCTTCAAAAGCTAATCTGATGCCGCACGACTGCGAAAAATTAGATATTGAAATTGAGTTTTTGCAAAGAGTGGTTGTGATTGAGAACTACTTCCATGTGGCATTTAATATTCCAGAAGAAATTACGGCGGAAGACCATCGGCTAATGGATCGTATCTATTCGATGATTATTGACGGCAAATATTGAGGAACCTGTAGCCACTTTACGATGTCGTTTGAGCTGTCACAAGAGCTTAGAAATTCAATCTGTGATCTTGGAGATAGGGCTTGTGGTTTCGCTTATAATATGGATGTGGAAGCCAATTTGTTCGATCAAAAGCTGTCTTTTCGGATAATCAGAAAAATTGATTATCTACGCCTCGAAAATTTCGAAAAGACAAATGCTAAACTTGATGTGCTTGATGACGGAGACATATTAAAAATTGTATTTGTCAGCGGTATAGACAATTCAGATGTGCATTATTCAGATATGTTTTATTCCGAAGAAACAGAAAAGCGACTTTTTCACTCTTCGGTATCCTAAACAGAAAATGAAGTAAGGCGTGGGCAAGATAGTGCAAAACGATAAGATTCAATTACTTGAGGACAAGTGCATCCGCACAGCATGGGATAAAGAAACTAAAAAGAGAAGCAGAAGAAGCCTGCCAGCTTTTCTGATGGCGGTTGCCCGTGAGGGCAGTGAGGCAACAGAGATCGCTCGAAAAGCTGTTGAAGGCAGGATCGGCATCCCGGTTATTACACTAAAGAGCGCCGTCCAACTCAATCAGGTGGTTGTAGAAATGATTGAGGGGAATATCGTTCTATCTGAAGAAGGCATAGACTCATAAGGCGATGTCTAACTTTCTCTGACACATTAGCTCTAAGTGTTATCACATCCGGACAAAAGTTCCGAAAACCTATATGTAGAGAGAAGCAAGAATTCCAAACCCGTTGCGGCGCAAGGTTTGAATGACCCCCGCTTTTCGAACATTTTTATCGAAAAGCGGGGGTCTCTGTTGTAAAAAGTCTTGACATATCAAGGCTTTTGTTTTTTATATAGATTTCTGATATGAATCAAAACTCGTCAAACGCAAATGCAAAACTTTTACAATTCACGGCTAGTTGAACATGACCTTTTGATATAAGACAAGTAATAAGCCTCCTCAAAGGCTTGCGGTTTCTGGTATCTCAGAGTTAGATGGGGACGTACCTCATTGTAAAACTTAATGTATTCTGCCACACATCTGCAAAAATGCTTTTCTGATGTGTATTCTCGGCGATAGGTCTCTTCTCGCTTAAAAGAAGAAAAGAACGCTTTAGCCACCGCATTATCCAATGGCCGCCCGCTGGCCGAAAAAGACTGCTTGGCTCCGCACCGCTGTAAAAGTTCAGAAAATGTCTTAGAGATGGAAAATGTGGTTATAGAAGGTCCCACTTGCAACGTCTAGAGCGCCACATCGCTCATGTACGCTAAGAGGATTGTCCGGTTGATTATAGAGATGCTCCAGTGTAGCAAGCCGTTTTTGAAGCGGCACGGCTGGGATAAAGCCGGACAACCGAATCACATCCATCATATGTTCCAGTCTTTGAGGCTGATGTGAAATAGCATCAAATTCTTTTGGAGTGTATGATCTCTGTGGAGTCGTGATGGAACAAAACTGCTTTCGCCAGTGGTACAGTGTGCTTTGATCAATATGTGACTCTTGGCACAGAGATTTGGATGGACTCACCCTTTTCATAGCGGCGGATAATTTTGCGCTTAAATTCTACAAGCATAATTATATATCCACTCAAACATCAAGGATGGGGTTGTGCAGAGCATTATTAAGAGGACTGTGTGCACGCAAAATGTTAGACAATAATTGTAAGAGGGCATATATGGCTGTGTCAATCTGCGGTTGCAGATAGAGAAAAATAGTGGTATGATAATTTTGAAATAATATATTTCTGAGCACTCTATCGGTATATGGCTAAATATAAAGTAAGAGGGTATTATTATGGTCACAATAATTACCGGTACAACGAATAAACCTGTTGCAAGCGAGGCATTGAAAGTTTTTTTTCAGGCAAACGACGCTTTAGACGGATATTTGTATATAGGCTATCCTATTATTGGAACAGTAGATGGCGCTTACCCCATAGATGGTCTTTGGATCTCTCCATCCAAAGGCCTTGTTGTCTTTAACTTAATTGAGGGTAAAAATATTGATGGGTATCAAGATGCACAAGACGACTGCGCAAACAAAGTAGAGGCCAAACTTAAAGGTTATAAACAACTCATGAAAAAGCGAACCTTATGTGTTCATATAAATGTCATCACTTTTGCACCTGCATTGGTTCGTTGCCCTAATGTCGATGAGGACTATCCTCTTTGCATAAACAATAATTCATTGTTCACATATATCGATGACCTTGACTGGGAAGATTCTGGTTATTATGAAGCGTTAGTTTCTGTGCTTCAAGCCATTTCTACAATTCGTAAGGGGAAGAAAAAGCGTGAGATTGTAAATCCTCAGTCGCGAGGTGCTAAGCTTAGGGCACTGGAAGATTCAATTGCTAATTTGGATAATCGGCAGAGCAGAGCCGTTATTGAAACTGTAGAGGGTGTACAGCGCATTAGAGGTTTAGCCGGTTCCGGCAAGACGATTGTCATTGCGCTTAAAGCCGCATATCTCCATGCCCAGCATCCGGATTGGAGAATTGCAATCACATTTAATACCAGATCCTTAAAGGGTCAGCTTCGACAGCTGATTAATACTTTCTATATAGAGCAGACAAGTGAAGAACCTGATTGGGATAATGTTCAAATTATCCATGCTTGGGGAGCGCCTGGTGGTGGTGAAAGAAACGGATTGTACTATACCTTCTGTTCCTGCAATAATGTTGAGTACTCTGACTTCATGACAGCCAGAAACAAATTCGGATCTGCCGATCCTTTTGGAAAAGCTTGTGCAAAAGCATTAGAAGATGCTGCTGAGGTCAAACAGCTATATGATGCCATTCTTGTCGACGAGGCACAAGACTTTTCGCCGAGCTTTCTGAGAATGTGTTACGAGATGTTGAAAAAACCGAAGCGGCTTGTTTATGCGTATGATGAACTGCAAAATTTACGTTCGCAGTCGCTTCCGTCCCCTGAAGAAATCTTTGGCAAACACGAAGATGGGTCTCCAAAAGTAAAGTTTGAGCCATATGAGGAGGGGAAACCCCAACAGGATATTATTTTGGAGAAATGCTATCGTAATTCTCGCCCTGCGTTGGTTACAGCACACGCGCTTGGTTTTGGCATATATCGTGAACCTACTGGTGAAAGGGATTCTGGTTTAGTCCAAATGTTTGATCAGCGTACGTTGTGGGAAGACATTGGATATGAAGTTACTTCTGGCGAATTAGAGGATGGGAAACATGTTGTACTTCAAAGAACAGCTGAAAGTAGTCCTACGTTCTTGGAAACTCATTCGGATATTGATGATTTAATTGTATTTAAATCTTTTGAGACACAGGAAGAACAAGATGCATGGGTAGCCCGAGAGATAAAGCATAATTTGGAACACGACGAACTACGTCCTGACGATATCATTGTTATTAACCCAGATCCTATCACCACAAAAAGAATTGTTGCGCCCATCAGATCTCAGTTATACCAATTTGGCATTGCTTCGCACACTGCGGGTGTTGATACCGCCCCTGATATCTTTTTTGCTGATAATAATGATTCTGTTGCTTTTACGGGTATTTACAGAGCAAAGGGCAATGAAGCTGCAATGGTATATATCGTTAATGCTCAAGCATGCTTTAACTCGTACTTTGATTTAGCAAAAATTAGGAATCAGCTTTTTACCGCAATTACTCGCAGTAAGGCTTGGGTACGTGTTCTCGGTATCGGTAGCGAGATGCAAAAGCTAATTTCTGAGTATGAGAAGGTAAAACAGCATGGATTTACTTTAGATTTTGAGTATCCAACGAAGGCACAAAGAGATCATATGAATATCGTTAACCGCGATATGAGCGCTGCAGAAAAAGACCATGTGCGCAAGAGTAAAAGTAATGTAGCCAGCCTTATTGATGGACTTGAAAGCGGGCAGATATATCTCGAGGATTTGGGAGAGGAGCAGGTTTTACGACTCAGGGCATTACTTGAGCAAAAGGAGGAATAACCGATGTTGACCTCCAAAGTAATCTATTCTCAAATTCAAAAGTTGACTGCAGAATTGATTGAAACTGGATTATGTGATGCTCAAAACTTTCCGTCAATGGTTAAGCGCAATGGCGGCATTGAGGATGTTGGAATCACCGCAGCTGATAACTCTTTGTTTCTAAAAAGTATTCCTTATTCAGAAATGTACTATGAGTTGGTAAGGAAAAAAATTTACAATGTTAAGCTAATTGATGGTGCGTTGCTATATATGCTGTATAGGTTTGAGGATAATAGACTCCTTATGCATCGATTATCGTATTTTCCAGCGCCCGATTTAAAGTCATTTCAAAATGATCCTGAGCTCTATCTGGAGGATGAGATATACGCTGATATTCTTGATAAGCGTATTGTAACTGTGCCGTTTCGGTTTGATTTTGATAGATCAGAAGGAGTATACAAACCGATTGAACATCCGGTGTCCCATTTAACGTTAGGACAATATGAGCACTGTAGAATTCCAGTTAGTTCCGCTCTAACGCCCTACCAATTCATAGCTTTTGTTATCCGAAATTTTTACCATACGACGCAATCAAAGTATGGTGAAAAATTTACGGTTTTTAAAGAGAAATTTGCAAACAGTATACTTGATGAAGAATTTGAACTAATGTATATTTGTACACCAAATTACAAGTGAAATATGACTATTGATTAGCAACTAAATCAAGATGAATTAGAGTAGGGTATCCATAGCGGTGGGATTATACACGTCGGGGCAAAGTCCGCTTTGCTCCGATGTTCTTTTATGCCTACGGCAAAAAAGACATCTTGGAGTTCGCGCCCGTTAGTCGCTCTACCCTTCGGAATTTCAATGCGCGGGGTCGGCAAAGCCGCCCCTACGCGGCTACAAATTTACGGCGCAAACGCGCCGCCAGCCAGAAGGCCGGTTGGGTACTTCTCAAGTAAAATCGCAAACGATCTTAGCGGATTTGGATTGTTACCCCTTGTCATCATTAATCCCTTGAAACTTAACGGTTTCAAGGGATTTTTGCTGTCCTGAAAGGTAAATGCGGCGGCATGGTGTCCCAAATTTTCCTGCATTGTTTTCATGTCGTCCCCGCTCTGGAGCGCCACAACTGTGTAATGGTGGCGAAGATCATGAAATCTTGAGGACGCCGTCCCTATCTTCTCCACGATTTGTTTGAAACAGTCATAGACTGTCTGATAGGACAGAACCCCTCCCAGCCCGTTAGTAAATATCAGATCATGCTCATTACTCCAGCACGAGCCGGCTAAAAGCTGCATCTTTGTCTGTTTTGACTTCTGCTTGCGCAAGATGCCGATTACCCGTGGGAGCGATAGTAACAACTCTGGCCTTGTTGTTCTTGGGCGGCGAAATATAGTATTCGCCGCCTTTTTGCTGCTTCCGCCGGAGTTGCTGTTTAACCCGGATCGTTTCATGTTTGAAGGCAACTCAATCCCATGTCAGTCCGAGTACCTCACCTTGTCGAAGGCCCATAAACAGCGCAGTCTGATACAGATACTCGTGGAGGTGGCCTTGGATGGCTTTTAGGAACTTGGCGATCTGCGCTTCATCCAATGGGTGGATATTCTTCTTTTCTACACGGGGCAGCAGGCATCTGAAGGATTGACCCTCAAATCCCCAATTGAACTGCCTGCTGGAGTACCTTATAGAATACCCCATGGATATTCTTTATTGTTTTGGGCGGTAAAGGACGTGAGTCTTCTTTTTCAGGATGCAGAAGGTCATTATAGAACCGTTGCACAATAAGAGGCGTCAATGCTTCCAGTTTGAGTGAGCCCAAATGAGGGGCGATATATAGCTTAATATTTGTCTGGTAGAGATATACTGTAGATGCTTTGACGTTGTCAAGATACGCTCGCTGCCAGGCCATTCTTTTACGGTGAGCTTACAGGGCTCCTTGTAAATCCCGTGATCAATTTCAGAGATTAACTGACGTAACTTCTGAACCACCTTTTTCTGCGTCTTACCAATAATTGATCGCTGGATTTGCTTTCCTGCGCCAGGATCGAAACCAACTGTAAATCCTGCCTCCCAATAAGTATATTCGTTACCCTTTTTGGAAAACAGTTTTCTTTCGGATAGTTCCAGCTCCAGTCACATTTCTTGAATTTGACTTGCTGCGCGGCATATAAAAATCCTCCTTTCACCGCACAGCGGGAATCATAGATCTTATACCCGTTGTGCGGCATCCATTCAAGGGGTTATTTGTGAATAATTAGAGGTTTTTGCCATCCAAAACCTCTGGTTCTCTTCTTTCGGTATCTAGATTTGCTTCCCGATCCGGATGCTCATGACTTTTCCGGAAGGCACCAGTTCGTAAGCCGTATTTGTGCCGATACCGAGTATGGGCATCAGGTCCTCCACACGGAGAGCCGCTTATCAAAAGAGCGGTATTTATGTTCCATCGCCGCCACCTACTCTCACCGGGGCCAGATAATGTTGGTCAAATCGGGCCGCTCATGGCCCAGGAGACGGGACACGGCGAAGTGTGCGTCCAGGCCCTATGCCGCTATTAACCAGTTCCTTATGCTTCTCCGCTGCGTATGAATGGCGAAGTCCGTGGAAAGTCAACGGACGGTCGGAACCCTCGTCCTGGATCTCCGCACGGTGCTTCATTATAAACAGCTGCAGCAAGCTGATGGCCCTGTCCGTATGCATATCGTCAGGCACTAGCAGCTTGTGGCCCCGCTGGGTGTGCTCCAATTGTTTCCGCAGAACAATGGCAATCCGCCCGTTAATGAGTACCGTGCGGTCCTTGCCGCCTTTCCCTTTGATGGTAATGGCGTTCTCCCGGAGGGACTGCTCCGCTGTGCGGTGCCGATGCGAAAGCACGCGCGGATGCGCAGGCCAACGTAGCGGACCAGATAGAGGGCCAGGATGAAGTCGTAGCACTCCTCTCCAGTGCCTCGCCCAGCCGTTTGTTGAACTCAACATGACTCTAGGTAGGGTCCACACCGCCGAAACAATGCTGCTCCAGTTCCGTGGCTAACTCGTCATTACTGGGGAAACAGTACTCGGAGCAGCTCATCTTGTCTTGTCGTGGAAGAAGCGGATGGCGGCCAGGTCGGTCTTGATGGTGCTGGGGAAGTTTCCTGTTTGATACAAGGGCAGTTTACCATGCTGGCAGCAATGTCTATATGATATCAGAATCTACTTCACTTTCTGTACATCATTGGCAGCGTATTTTCCCATCACTAATTTTGCCGCTCAGGTTGCGACAGCCCGCCTAGAAAACTTGGGCAAAGTCCTCAGGGGGATCTTGGCTTAGTGTTGCCTTGGCCTGTGTGTTTATCGCAATCTATGCATTCATTGGCCCAGTAATTCTTTCCGAAACGATGGCAGCATAGGCTCTGGACAATTCAGTAAAATCATGATATCATCGGCCTATCAACAGGTTGGAGGCAATCATGGGGAGTATTATTGCGGAAAGGGTCAAAGGCGCAACCCTGACAAAGGCGCAGCGGAAGATCGCCAAATACTTCATCCACAACCCCGAACGGGTAGGCATGAGTTCCTCCATGGAGGTGGCCAGGGCCATCGGCGTCAGCGACGCGTCCATTACTCGCTTCGCCCGAGCCATCGGCTACGAGGGCTTCACTGATCTGAAAGCCGACATCTACAATTCCCTGGTCAACCAGGCCACCGGTGGCGTCAACAGTCTCTCCCTGGCGGACCGGTTCGACGCCAACCGGGCCCGCTTCGGCGCGGACACCTCCCGGACCGAGTACATGAAACTGGTCCAGTACGACCTGGAGCGCACCTTCCAGCAGAATACGGACGAGACCTTCCTCCAGGCGGTGCATTTGCTGAAAACTGCCGCTCACCGGTACGTGGTGGGCTTCCGGGGCTGCCTTGGGGCGGCGGGCCAGTTCGCCTGGCTCATGCGCTTCCTACTGCCCCATGTTATCCACATCTGCGACGAGGGCCCCGGCGGCGTAGGCCTGCTCCAGGACATCGCCCCCGGCGACTGCGCCGTGTTCTTCTCTCTGAGCCGGTACTATAAAGTTGATCTCCGCTTGGCCCAGCTAGCCAAAGAGAGGGGAGCAGCGGTAATCCTGGTAACAAACAGTGTTCTTTGCCCCCTGTCGGACCTCTCCGACATCTTGCTCTTGGCAGAGACGAAGCACGCCAGCTTTTTCAATTCCGCCGTCCCACTGAGCTTTATGGCTGAGTATCTGGTCTCCCGCCTGGCTGAAGAAGTCCCGGACATCTACCGTCAGCTCGCCAGCGAACGCGATGATCTCACCGCAGAGCTGCGTTTGTGAAATCACGAACAAGGATTCGAAAAAGAACAGGCCAAGTGGCCTGTTCTTTTTGCAGTTTGTACAAAAAATATGTTGTATTTATTTCAAAATATAAATTGACAGAAGTAATCGCAACAGTATATACTTATTGCAGTAATTACAACAGGCTTTCCTAAAAAGTAGCAAACTCATCTTCCTGCGGGTGGCCAACCGCTGGACAACAGGAGGAAAGGGAACATGACCGTTTATCTCAGTGAGTACATCTATCCCCCTGCGGTGGAAAAGCTGAAAGCCCATGCCGCCGTAGTGGACAATTTCGACCACATTGAGAACATCGACGCCATCATCCTTCGCAACATCCCCGTCACGGCGGAGATGATGGACCGGGCCAGGAACCTGAAAGTCATCGCCAAGCACGGCATCGGTTGCAACACCATTGACGTGGCGGCGGCCAAGGCTCGGGGCATCCAGGTGATCTACACCCCCACCGCCAACGCCGACTCCGTGGCAGAGATGACCGTGGGCCTCTTCCTGGCGTTGGAGCGGCGAATCGTGGAGGCCCACGCCAAGTGCCTGCGCAGCGAATTCACCACGATCGCCCCCAAGGACTTTCTGGGCACCGAGATCATGGGCAAGACCTTTGGCCAGATCGGCATGGGCAACATCGCTCAGCGGATTGGGCACATCCTCTCCGCCGGCTTCGGCATGACCCTCCTGGGCTACGACCCCTTCATCTCTACTGAGGAAGCCGCCAAGCGGGGTTTCCGGAAGGTGGACACCCTGGAAGAACTGCTGGAGCAGTCGGATCTGGTGAACATCAACGTGCCTCTGGTGAAAAGCACTGAGAACATGATTTCCGGCAAGCTCTTCGACCACTTCAAGCCCGGTGCCGTCTTCGTCAACGCCGCTCGGGGTGCCGTTATCAACGAGGATGGCCTCTACGGTGCCCTGGTTTCCGGCAAGCTGAAGGCCGCCGCCTGCGACACCTTCGTGAACGAGCCGCCTACGGCGGAGAACAAGCTCCTGAGCCTTCCTAACTTCATCGCCACCCCCCACCTGGGCGGCAACACGGAGGAATCCCTCCGGAAGGCCGGCACCGAGGTGGTGGAGGAGACACTGAACGTCCTAGCGGGGAAACCGCCCGCACATCCTGTTATTTAACGTCTATATAAACAGGGCATACGTGTATAGCTTTTTGGGAAGGAGGCTTTATTTATGGGACATTGGAGAATTGAGGGCGGTAATATCTGGCGAGAAGCGGCATTCACTGACAACCGAGAGATGGTTTTGGAGTTGAAAGATGAACAGGACCGTGTCGTGCAACTGACGGATGAGGATCTGATCCTTCCTGGATTCATCGATATGCATGCCCATATCTGGGCACCTCCGGCGCGATCCTCCTTTGGAGTGGGAGGAGAGCGGTACTTCTCCGACGGCTTCCTGGGCGCACTGGATGCGGGCACCTACGGTGTGGATGACTGGGAGTCGGCGGATAAATACTGGAGGAACTATGCCAAACTGCAAATGAAGTCCTTCATTTCGATCATTCCCGAGGGATTGACTGTTTTTCCGCCGGTTTCCCCCACAAAACCTGAGGAGATCAGTGTGGATCGGTATGTGGAGGTCCTCTCCCGGAATAGGAAGAGGGCGTTGGGCGTCAAGATCCAGCTAGGCTGGCTTCCCTACAAGAGCGTGGAGACAGACACCGCTCTGCTGAGACTCTGTCGTGAAATTGCAGACCGCAGCGGAACCCATATGATGGTCCACACTTCCGGGCAATGCATGGATGCAAGAGACTCGGCAAATCTCATGCAGAAAGGAGACATTTTAACGCATCCATATTCTGGCTTTGCAAACACGTTGCTGGATGAACATGGAAACGTTCTGCCAGAAGTGTTCATGGCCAGGGACCGCGGGGTTCTTATCGACGTGGGCTTCGCCGGGAAGCACTTCTCCTGGAAAGTCTTCCAGCAGGCTTATGCCCAGGGTCTCCGGTTTGACACACTAGGGGCGGATCTGGTGGAAATGAGTTACAAAACGCCCAACAGCAAGATCGTGGATCAGTTTCATATTCTTTCGGCTCTGCTGAACTTCGGTATCAACAAGGAGGAGGTGTTCCGGGCCCTAATCACAAATCCTGCGCGTTATCTTAGCTTCGAGACAGAGAGCAGCACCCGGTGTGTTATTTTGAAAAAGCGGGAGCAGGAGTTTATGATAACGGACGGCCAGTGCGATAGTTACTGCTGCAAGTTCCTGTATAGTCCCGCATTGGTTATTCAGGACGGGCGACTTCTGAAGGATGAGATATCATTCGGTCATGAAACAAAAAGGAGGAGAAAAGAAGATGAAAGCGAAAAAAAGATTGCTGGCAGCGATGATGATTATTGCGGTGAGCCTGGGAGTCCTAAGCGGCTGTGGCGCTGATTCCGGCTCTGAGCAACCCTCTGCAGACGGCGTGGACGGCGAGACCACTGTACTGAAAATGGGTCATGTGTACGCCGAGGACTATCCAATGCACCTGGCTATGCAGCAGATGAGCGACTACATTTATGAAAATACGGATGGCCGCTATCGGATTGATTTATATGCCAACTCGACCCTGGGCGGTGAAAGCGACCTGATTGAAGGTGTCAATATTGGAACAGTGGATTTGTGCTTTACGGCGTCCACTCCTTTGGCGAATACGGCTCCGGCCATCTCCTATCTGGATTTGCCATTTTTGATTGAAGATTATGACCATGCGGATGCAGTATTTTTCGACCCCGAGAGCCCCATCCGGACATCTATTATGAGCGATATTGATGCGGCGGGGTTTAAAGCCCTAACTCTGATGGAAAATGGATTTCGGCAGCTGTTTACCAACAAGGATGTACAGACGGTGGATGATCTGAAAGGGCTAAAGATCCGCGTGATGGAAAACGCACTGCATCTGGAGCTGTGGGAAGCTTTGGGGGCCTCTCCCACCACCATGTCCGCTTCTGAGGCTCTGACGGGTCTCCAGCAAGGGACTATCGACGCAATGGAGGTGTTCAACACTGCCGCTGTGGCTAATGGTTATGCGGAGATGGTCTCACACTATGTGGAAACTAACCACATTTATACCTGTGGTGTGTTACTGATGTCCCCCAGAGTCTGGAATAATCTTTCCACCGAGGATCAGACGGTATTTGAGGAGGCGGCACTCCTGGCCATGGAGTCCAACAATCAGGAGCTTCGCGAGTCTGATGAGGCCGAACGGGACTATATCATTAACGATCTGGTGGACTCCCACGCAGCCTTGGACCAGGATCAGCTTCGGGAAATGGTCCAGAGCGTGTACGACAGACATCCGGAATATGCGGATATGGTAGCCCAGATCCACGCCTTAGCAGACTAATGAGGGAGACACCCACCAGGAGGAAGAATTGTGAGGGGTAAACGTGGCTAAACTTTGGAACATCATCCAACGCATTTCATATGCGGTTGCAGCTTTCTGCATGTTCGCGGTCATCCTATTGATCTTCATCAATGTTCTCTGCCGGTATGTGTTTTCGTTCAGCATCTCCTGGAGCGAAGAAATGACCCGTTATATGTTCATCGGAACGCTGTTCTTCACGTTAAATATTATGGTTAGTCAAAACGCCGCTCTGCGGGTGGATATCCTGGACAATTTCATCCACAATCAGCGGAGCAAACACATTCTGAATCTGATTACCTATGTGCTGACCGTCGTGGCGTTGCTAGTATTTACCCTCAGCGGGGTTATGCTGGTCCAGGCGGGGCTTACGTCAGTGAGTCCCAGTATGCATATTCCTATGTGGATCATCTACGCGATGATGCCGCTGGGCTATTTCCTGGCATTAATTGAGGTCCTGCGCAAGATTGCAGCAGAGATTCGGGCTATACGGGTCCTAAGATAGGGAGGGAAACACCGTATGGAATTGACTCCTATTATTTTGCTGGTCAGCCTCTTGGCTTTCATGCTGATCGGAGTGCCCATTGCATGGGCTCTCTCCCTCTCCTGTTTTGCGGCTTTGCTGACTATGGATTCCATGCCGCTGGCACTTTTGACGCAGCGTGTGTTCAACGGGGCGAATAACTTCAGCTTCCTGGCGGTGCCAGCGTTCGTTGTCGCCGGTGAAGTCATGAGTCAGGGCGGCATTTCAAAGAAGCTTGTGGACATGGCAACCATTGCGTTGGGGAGAATGAAAGGCAGCCTTGGTATTATCTCCGTAGTAGCCAGCACAATTTTTGCGGCCCTCTCCGGCTCCGCTACGGCAACAACGGCAGCCATTGGCGGCCTCATGTATCCTGAGATGGAAAAGCGAGGCTATCCCAAGGATTTCGCCGCAGCTGTGCAAGCTATTGGCGGCACACTGGGACCAGTGATCCCGCCCAGCCTGATGATGATCTTTTATGGTGTCGCCACTGGCGAGTCCATCACCAAGCTGCTGATGTCCGGTGTGGTACCGGGAATTCTCACTTGTCTGCTTCTTTGTCTTATGGTCTACATTATTGCCAAGCGCCGGGACATGCCCACGGAAAGTGTGGCTTTCTCCTGGCGAAAGCTGTGGGACAGTGTGCGTGATTCCTTCCTGGCGCTGCTGATGCCGGTGATCATCCTAGTAACGATCTACTTTGGCATCTGCACAGCCACTGAGGCAGCTGCCATCGCCGCAGTCTACGGCATTTTCGTTGCCCTCTTTGTTTACCGCAGCATCTCCCTTCGCCAGCTCTGGGATATCTTCAAAAAAAGTGCGGTACAAACAGTCGTAATCTCCATCATGGTGACGACGGCCCAACTGTTTGGCTGGATCGTGACTTACTATAATGTGCCCACTATTCTGGCTGAGGCTATTCAGTCTGTGTCCTCTTCCTCTCTGGTATTTCTGTTCCTAACTCTGGTAATCTTGCTGATTGCCGGCATGTTCATGGAGGCGCTCTCTGTGGTGATCATTGTGGCACCGATCCTGCACCCAGTAGCTCTGTTGTATGGAATTGATCCCATTTTCTTTGGCTTTTTTGTGGTATTTGTGATGTGCATTGGAATCGCATCTCCACCCTTTGGCCCTTGTCTGTTTGTCAGTTGCAGTTTGTCCAACCGGCCTTTCGTCGGAGTGGCAAAAGAGGTATTGCCTTTTATTCTGGTTGAGATTCTGGTGGCAGTCATTGTTATTTTCTTGCCGGAAGTTGTCACATTCCTGCCCAATTTGATGGAATAACCTGCGAAGGAGAAATTTCTATGAATCTATTTGACAACACCCTCCGGGATGGCGGCAATGTTGTAGGGCACGGCTTTTCTCTGGAGCTGACCACGAGCATCATAGAAGGCCTGCTGGCTGCCGGCATCCGGGACATCGAGTTGGGCAACTGCAAAGGCCTGGGAGCATACGACCAGCTGGGGGCTGACAAGGCGCCATCCGATGAGGAGTATTTTCAGCTCCTCCAGCCCTACTTGTCCCGGGGCCGCATCGGGATGTTCCTGCTGTCTAAGTGCGCCAAGGCAGAAAAAATTCAAAAAGCCGCCGAAGCAGGGCTCAGCTTCCTGCGGGTGGGCGCCAACGCCGGAGACGGCGAGAGTTCCGTGGCCGCAGTGAAGATGGTTAAGGCCGCCGGCCTTACCTGCCGCTACTCTTTGATGAAAGCCTATGTCTCCACCCCTGCAGAGCTGGCCGATGAGGCAAAGATGCTCCAGGCCGCCGGCGTGGACAAGATTACCATCATGGACTCTGCAGGCACCATGTTCCCTGCCGAGGCCGCCGCTTACACAAAAGCCCTCAAGGTCTCCTTAAGCATCCCTGTGGGCTTCCACGGTCACAGCAACCTGGGTCTTTCTCAGGCCAATGCGCTGGCAGCGGTAGCCGCCGGAGCAGACGAGATCGACTGCGGTCTACTAGGCATGGCCCGATCCGCTGGTAACTGTGCCACAGAGCTGGCTGCCGCCACGCTGAAAAAGGAGGGGTATCTACCTGAGGTAGACCTCTACGCCTTGCTGGATTATCTGGACCGGGAGCTGATCCCCATCATGAAAGCGTACAACTACCATGTGGCGGTAAATCCCACGGACCTGATGCTGGGTCTGTCCGGCTGTCATTCCAACTTCCTGCCCATGTTCAAACGGGTGGCCGAAGAGGAGAATGTGAGCCTGCTGAAGCTCATTGCCGAGGTCTCCACGGCAGATCGGAAAAACCCGTCGGAGTCCCTGCTCCGGGAAGTGGCTGGAAAGCTGAAGTAAGGGATCACAGGCAGTATCCGGAGTGCGGTCCTCCTCACGACTGACAGATTCTTTCACCGGATCACTCGGAACAGCTTTCCCTTTGAATGTATATACTCTCATGCAGAACGACTCCGATTTGGAGTCGTTCTGTGTTTATGGGCAGACCCCCGCAGTCGGATATCCTTCTGGATATACACAACATATTTCAAGTTGATTGTGACATGCTGTAATAAAGGAGATTGTCCTCCCCTGCGTTCAAATGAGAAGTTCTGCCCTGGCAAAACAGCCCACACCTGGGTAGGGCAAGCATCGCGGTCGGCTTGCTCCAGGCGGCAGCCAACCTCCTTTCTGGGGCAGAAAACTGCACCCACTTTTAACAGCCGGGAGTCCAGTAGCAGGAAACGGCTGCATGAAAATCAGGCAATAATAATGATACGCTAAGGCGAAGAAAAGCCAAACGCGGCCTCGAAGGAGTTGTTTCCATCCTTAAAACGCTGTGTGCCCTTTTTCTGACCAGAGAGGGAAAAGTTCCACCCAGTGCCGTCCAATTCTCCCTGTTCCAAGTCCCGCATGGGGCATGGCTTGGATCAAATTGAAAACACAAAATAAACATTCAAAAAAGTTGCGAAAAATAAAAAAATTACCAAATTGGCGCAAATTCAGAGGCAATTGACAGAGACTACCGGACCTAAGCCAGTGACCTCCTGCGTGCGAAGATCCGTAAGGACGTCAAAGACCTGCGATTGGGCACTTTCCGGTAGGTTTGGCTTCACTTTTTTCAAAACAGACAAGCGGTCATTGTCCACTGTGTCCACCCACTGATATCCGGATATTGGTCAGCGTATTGGTCAACCCCCGGCTCTGCTCATTGGGCGGAGTCGGGGATTTTTCCGCAAGGGGCTGCCTTGCTGGTGCGATTGTAACTATCGAAATCAATATCTGCTGTGTCTTCTCTATTTCTCACTAACCCTGTTAACGGACATAGATCCGCTGCCACACTCATGTGGCCATGAAATATTCGCAGTAAAAGTGCCTAAAAACAGCACCTTCTCTTTGATACAAGTAAAAACAGACGGGAACTGGTACAATTCCCGCCTGTCACCCTATTCAAAAATCCGTCAAATTGGCTGGGCGTTTTTCCAGGAAAGCAGTCATGCCCTCCTCCTTGTCGTGGGTGGAGAAGGTGAAGCCAAAGGCATCCGCCTCCATCTTCAGGGCGTTGTTCAGATCCATATCCATGCCCGCGTTGATCATACTCTTGGCAATGCTCACCGCATAGCTGCCCTTGCTGAGAATTCTGCCCGCCATCTCCTGGCAGGCCCTCATCAGCTGGTCTGCGGGAACCACCTTGTTGGCAAGGCCCATACGATAGGCCTCTTGGGCATCAATCCGGTCACAGGTAAAGATCAACTCCTTGGCCCGGCCCTTTCCGATCAGCCGCGCCAGACGCTGGGTGCCACCGAAGCCCGGAATGATCCCCAGGCCGCACTCGGGCTGGCCGAACACCGCGTTCTCTGCAACAATCCGAATGTCGCAGCTCATGGCGATTTCACAACCGCCGCCCAGGGCGTAGCCATTAACGGCCGCAATAGTCACCTGGGGCATATTCTCCAGCTTGTTGAACGCCTCCATGGCCAGCAGTGACATGGCCCGGCCCTCCGCCGGCGTGGCGTTGACCATCTCGGAGATGTCCGCGCCCGCCACGAAGGACTTGTTTCCGCCGCCTGTCAAGATCACCACCCGGACGTCCTTCTGCTTTTCCAGCTCGGAAAAGCACTCCTTGAGCTCGCTCAGAGTCTCCGTGTTCAGCGCGTTGAGTGCCTTGGGCCGGTCAATGGTTACTGTCGCGATCTGATCCGCGACCTCCAACTGTACATTCTTCATTGAAACTACCTCGCAAAAATTGGCTTGTGAGATCTGTGCACTGTTTCTCACGGACAGAGTGCGTGAACCTTGTCGATCTGCAGCTGGGACTGCTTTTTGAACATTCCCAGATCATTCATAATGGTGACAATCCGGAAGCCCTGATGAATTCGCTCCGCAGCAGCTTCAGGGGTGCCGGTTACAATGCCGGGGATTTTCCCGTTCTTCACACAGGCATTCAGGATCGTGTCAATGGCGCCGGCTACCTCGGGATTCTTGAGATCCTGGGGGTGTCCCATGTCCAGAGACAGATCACCAGTGCCGATGAAAATAGAATCCAGGCCCTCCAGTTTTGCCATCTCCTCCACGTTGCGGAGTCCCTCGCGGGTCTCGCACTGGAACATGGTAAAGAGCGCGTCGTTTGCTTCCTGGATATAGTGGTCGTAAGCACCCCAGCGAGGTCCCCGACCGGCGTTCATGCCTCTTTGGCCCAAGGGCGGAAACTTCACGGCGTCTAAAACGTACCGGGCGTCATCCATAGTATTGACCATGGGCACCAACAGTCCATGAGCACCGATGTCCAGCACACGGCGCATCAGCTTTGTCTCGATGGTGTAGACCCGGGGAATTGCCACCATACCGTAGGCCTCGGCGGCCCGGATCATGTCTACCATGGTCTCCAGCCCCAGGGGGGAGTGCTCCATGTCCAGGATCACAAAATCCAGGCCGTTCATGCCTAGAATCTCCACATTAGTTGGACTGCAGGATGCCACGAAGGCTCCCAGCACATAGGGCTTCCTGGCCAGCTTCTCCTTCAGAAAGTTTTTCATTTGCATGCTTGTCGCCTCACTTTCTTAGATGACTGTCGTCAGCACAGCTCGAACATCATAGCCATGGCCTGACCGCCGCCAATGCACAGCGACGCCACGCCGTAGCGGACGTTCCGTCGGGCCATCTCACGGATCAGCGTCATGCTGATCCGGCAGCCGGTGCAGCCCACTGCATGGCCCAGCGCAATGGCACCGCCGTTCACATTCACCAGCTCCGGGTCCAGATGTAGGTCCTGCACACAGGCCACTGCCTGAGCGGCAAAGGCTTCATTCAGTTCAAAGAGCCCCACATCCTTGCGGCTGATGCCGGTTTTTTTCTCCAGCTTTTCGATTGCACTGACTGGGGCATACCCCATAATGGCAGGGTCCAGCGCCGTAGAAACCGCCGTCACATAGCGGGCTAGAGGCTTCAAGCCAAGCTGTGCAGCCTTCTCCGGGGTAGTCATCATTACCACGGCGGAGCCGTCGTTGCAGGGAGATGCGTTGCCTGCGGTCACGGTTCCTCCGTCCGGCATGAAGATGGGCTTCAGCTTGGCGAAATTCTCATACTGAGCATCCTTGATATACGTTTCGTCATGATCAAATACAACGTCCTGCTTTTTTTGACGCACCATGATGGGAACAATGTCCTGGTCGTACTTGCCTTCTGCCCAGGCCTTTTCCGCCCGACGATGGCTCTCCACGGCAAAGCGATCCTGCATTTCTCGGGTAATTCCGCACTTCTTGGCCACGTTTTCAGCGGTAATTCCCATGTGGTAATTTTTGAAGGGGTCTACCAGGCCGTCGTAGAGCATGCTGTCCTCCAACCGGCCGGGTCCCATGCGGTAACCCCACCGGGCCTTGGGAACGATGTAGGGAATGGCGCTCATGGTCTCACAGCCGCCGGCGATCACCAGGTCATTGTCTCCCACCTGAATGGACTGGGCAGCGCACTGCATGGCTTTCATGGCTGTGGCGCAGTTTTTGTTGGGGGTAAAGGCAGGAGTAGTATCCGGCAGCCCGGCGTAAAGGGCACACTGTCTGGCAGAATTCGCCTTGATACCTGCCTGGAAGTGAGTGCCGATAATCACCTCGTCAATTTCGTGAGGGTCAATCCCCGTGCGCTGAACCATGGCTTTCACACACTCCGCGCCGTGAACAGGAGCGGGCACATCCCGTAGGGAACCACCAAATTTTCCCGTGGCGGTACGGGCCATGCTCACTATGACAACGTCTTTCATTTCACTCATGTGATATCCTTCTTTCCGTAGTGTCCCAAAGGTCAGGGCGTCTCCAGGACTTTTAAATCTGTGGGGATGATCAGTTCCGCCTCAGTGGCGGCCTGGATCTGCTCTACGGTATAGTCCTTAAATCGTTCCGTTAAAACTAGACCGCGTTCCGTCACGCGGATAACCCCCATTTCCGTCACAATGGTATCCACCACGCTCACCGCGGTCAGCGGCAGCGTGCATTGTTTCATGATTTTATAGGCTCCCTTGTTGGTGTGAAGCATGGCGATGATTACCTTCCGGGCACCGGTTACAAGATCCATGGCACCGCCCATACCCACCACCAGTTTGCCAGGGACAGCCCAATTAGCCAAATTTCCCTGCGCGTCCACCTGCATGGCGCCCAGCACGGTAATATCGATATGCCCTCCACGGATCAGGCCAAAGCTCTCCGCGGAATCAAAAAAACAGGCGCCGGGCTGGATAGCGGAATATTGGCCTCCAGCATCCAACAGGTCCGGATTGGGGTTAGTAATTGCACTGCCCGTAGCAATACCCAGAAAGCCGTTCTCAGATTCAAACGTCACTTCCACGTTCTCCGGAAGAAAATAGGCCACCTTGACAGGAAGCCCGATTCCCAGGTTCACCACGTCGCCGGACTTCAATTCCTTGGCAATACGGCATGCAATTCGCTCCTTCATATCCAGCACGGTTCTTCCCCCTCCACAATGGATTCCACGAGAATGCCGGGTGTCATCACGTGGTTGGGATCCAATTCTCCCACTTCGACCACCTTCTCTGCTCCCACAATCACGTGGTCCGCAGCCAAGGCCATCGCGGGGTTGAAGTTCCGGGTGGACATGTTGTAGAACACGTTGCCACTGCGGTCTACCCCGCTACCCCGGATCAGGGCAAAATCTGCCCGCAGAGGACGCTCCACCAGGTAGGTTCTACCATCCAGCTCCAGCGTGGGTTTTCCTTCTTCCACAACAGTACCCAGGCCCACCGGCGTCAGGAATCCGCCCAGGCCGGTTCCTCCGGCCCGGATTCGTTCCACCAGAGTCCCTTGGGGGATCAGCTGATACTCCACATCATATACCACATCGCCGGGTTTCCGTCCGGCCACCTCTGTGTTAACACCCACGTGAGAAGCATACAGCGTCTTAACCATGCCCCGCCGCAGCAGGGCGCCTACGCCTACGCCGGCTCTTCCGGCATCACAGCTGATCACCGTCAAATTTCGGTAGCCCATCTCCGCCAAAATGGCACACAACGCGTTAGGTGAGCCCGCACCTGCAAACCCACCCACCATAATGACCGCCCCTTCACGGAGGTTTTCTAACGCCTCTTGAGCGGTTTTCACTTTGTTGACCATGTATTTCCTCCTTCACAGCCGGCCACTTTCTGCCGGAATCATTACAGCATTTACCAGCTGGTGCTGGTAAATGCTGTAACGTTAAATGCCGGAGCCAGCTGCCTGACCGATCGCTGGGGTCAGCCCTGCTTTTCCTCCAGGCCTGCCACAAACTCATCGTAGGCATCCACGTACTCCATACGCTCAGGGAAGAACACGTCCAGGTTCATCACGGGCACATCACTGTCATAGACATGGATGTAATGCTCCACATCAGCAGGAACAAAAACCCAGGAACCTTCCTTCATGCGGTAGGGCTTGCCGTCCACATAGTAGTCGCACTGGCCCCGCAGGACGATGGCCAACTGGGCATGGGGGTGCGTGTGAGGACGCACAGCGTTGCCATTCTGACACTCTGCGAGAGCCAGGGTGCAGCCCTTGGCATGTGCGCCCGCAAACACCACCCGGCCAATGCCTTCCCGAACCGGCTGCCAGGGAGCCTCATAAAAATTCCCGTACATTGCTTCGCTTGCCTTTTCCATAATAAACTTCCTCCTCTTAGTAATAATAAACAAACGGTTTCGTACTTTAGTTTCACGAAAATCCAGAAGGGAACGTTCCCATTTTCGCGTATAGTTGCAGGATGCTCATTCCCTTGAAGATAAATCTTAGTCTAGTCCCAACAGCATGGCGGGCGTTTTCTTGCCCATCAGGTTAATCTGCTCCTCTGTGATGCCAAACTGGTCTGCCAACAGGTTAATAAACTGTAGCATACCGGTAATAGGATCTACGTTTACCTTCTGTCCGAGATCGGAGTCCAGCACGATTTTTTCGGTGGGAATTATCTCCAGTATCTTGCCGGCCATTTCATCGGAACAGGTGCCGGACTTAGCGATAGAGCTGAACACGGCGGCGTTCAGTTCAATATAGGCGCCCAGGTCGGCCCACTCCCTCATCTGCTCATAGGTAGCGTTCACCAGGAAGTGTGGATGATTCACGCAGATTTTGGGGACCCCCAGTTCCACAGCCTTACGCACCACAGCGTCTACTTCCCGCGCAGTGCCGTGGCCGGTGCATAGAACTACCTCCGGATGCTTTGTGGCAATGTAGGAAATTACATCCACAGCGCCGGGATGCAGTTGACCGTTAGCGTCCACGTACTCAATGCCATTGTCCACCACGGAGCTGTCACCGGAACCTACAAACTTGTGGCCGCCGGAGTGGCCGGCAATGTGGTTCACGCAGGAGACCGTAGGCATGTAGATAGTCCTGGCTCCCATGTTGCAGGCAGCGTCCACTGCGTAAACGTTGAAAAGCCCCACAGACCGATTCAGCGCCAGCCCACCAAAGCACTGGCATTCATTCTTCGAGCAGTGATCGGTGATCATCCGGGTACCCATCATGGTGGGGAAATAGTGGTCCTTCACCAAAAAGGCCCTGTAACCGGCCTCACCAGCTAGCTCCATCATGTCGTAAGCGTCCACCTTGCGGGCTGCTACAGAGGGACCGGCATGGACATGCATGTCCACAAAACCCTTCAGAATATCTTTGGAAAAACTCATGAGAATTCAGTCCTTTCGGAAATTGTTACATTATGCGGGGGATAACCAATTCGGGATGAACATCACAATCTGGGGGAAGAAGGTCATCAACAGGACCACCACCATTGCGGCCGCCACAAAGGGCCAGATGGACTTGCTGAGTTTGGCTAGGGGTACCTTGGAGATATTAGAAGTCACGAACAGCAACATGCCGACCGGCGGTGTGCACAGACCAATGGTGAGCATCAGGCAGAAGATAATTCCAAAGTGGATGGGATCGAGACCCACAGCCATGGCCAAGGGGTAGAAAACCGGCGTAAACACGTACATGGCGGCGAAGGCATCCATCAGACAACCAATGACAAACAGACAAGCAATAATCAGCAGCATAACCACGATCTGACTGTCAGTGATGGAAAGAATCGTCTCGGTGATCAGAGTGGGAATGTTTTCGATTGCCAGACTCCAGCCAATGATGTTGCCGAATGCCACAATCAGCATAATGGCCGCCGTGGTCATGCCGGTATTCAGCAGGACCTCAGGCAGAGACTTGATGTCAAAGGAACGATAAATGATGGCTGCCACTACAGCGGCCACCACAGCCACAGCGCCGGACTCTGTGGGGGTGAAAATGCCTCCCATAATACCGCCGATGATGACTACAGGTACCAGCAGAGCAGGAATAGCCTTTACAAAGGCAATTCCGCATGCCTTGGGATCAAAGCGAGGCTTGGATTTCTTGTAACCCCTCTTTTTAGTGTAATAGGTAATAATTAGTGCGTAGCTGATGCCCAGCATGATACCGGGGACAATGCCCGCCATGAACATTCTGGACACAGACACACCCGTCAGCACGCCATAGATGATGAAAGTGACGCTGGGGGGAATGATGGGCCCCAGCACGCTGGATGCAGCAATGATGGAGCCGGTAAAGTCTGCGTCATAGCCGTCCTTGGCCATCTCTCCGATGAGGATGGCGCAGAGGATAGCCGCCACTGCGTTGGCGGAGCCCAGGATAGCGGAGAGCACCATTGCCAGGATCACGCAGCAGTAAGCCATACCGCCGGGAATCCAGCCCACCAGCTCCCGTGCAAAGTTCAGAAGTCGCTTGGTAACGCCGCCCTTGTTCATCAGGTCTCCGGCCAGGACAAAGAAAGGAATACACATCAAGGAGAAATTATTCACGCCGGTAAACAGCCGCTGGGTAATAATGGACATGTATGCCGGTTCCCCGATCGTGAAGAGGTGTGCAATGCCGGTCAATCCCAGGACGAACGCCATGGGGACGCCGCCCAGCAAGGTCAGTACAAAGATAACGGCAACAATTGCCATGGATCAGCCCTCCTTTTCTTTCAGTTCTCCGACTGCCTCATCAGGCGCAAAAAACAGCGTCTGGGCCAAATGCTCGATGCCGAAGAGAATAATCAGTGTAAAGCCGATGGGAATCGTCAGATAGACATAGGTCATCTGCAGGTCCAAACCGGTACTGAGCATGTTGGCAATCTGCGGGGAGAAGGAGTAGGCGTAGCCTTGCACCGAGAGATACCCGCACACGCCGATGATCATAATCGTCACGATCATGTCGATGATCTTCTGAGTAGCATGGTTCAGGCGGCTGGTCACAAGATCCAACAGAGCCAGAGCCTTGGCCCGATAGGCCGCGGCGCCGCCCAGAAAGGATGTAGCTACCAAGAGGAACCGGACCAATTCCTCAGACCAGATAAAGGATAGGCCAAACGCATAGCGGCGAATAACCTCCACAAAGGTAACAACAACCATAACCACCAATGCAGCGGCAATGCAGATCCGGATCACGGAGTAGATGATATCCATCAGTTTTTCGTAGGCAGAAAAGAGTGTTCTCACACAAAATCCTCCTTTGGTTTAAGAGATTCCGGGGTGGCTCACAGGCCCTCCGCCATCTCGATAAAAGCTTTGGTCAGGTCGTCCCGGTTCCGATAAGTCTCTACCACATCAGCAACCGCATCCCGGAATTCCTGTGGATTCTGTACGCTGGAGATTTCAATGCCGGCATCTTCCATTGCCTGCAAGCCGGCAGCCTCCGCCTCAGGCAGGTGCTGGTCAAAGAGGTAGTTGTAGCCGTTGGTGAAAGCACTCTGAATAGCCTCCTGCTCATCTGCCGGCAGGGAGTTAAACCAGTCAGCGTTGGCGAAAATAACAGTAGCGAAGGGATAGATACCCATGTCAGTGAAATACTTCAGCACCTCATAGTGCTTTTCGGAATAGATGGAGGTAATATTGATTTCCTCACCGTCGATGGTACCATTCTGAAGACCGGTATACAATTCGCCATAGGCCAGGGTGGAGGGATTGATTCCCATGGCGGAGAAGGAGTCTAACAGAATATCAGCAGGGGCCACACGCAGCACCAGGCCCTTTACATCATCCAGGGTTTCGATGGGGCGGATATTATTGGCGAAGTAGCGCATGCCGGAATCATAGGCCACAAAGATTTTCAGCCCCAACTCTTCTTCCACGGCATCAAAAATGGCCTGAGCCTCTTCGCTCACCATAGCCTCCCGTTCTTTTTCATAGGTATCCAGCAGGAAGGGCACTGTAAAGGCGTCCAGCAAATCCGTGTAGGTGCTCAGGGCAGATGCAGCTGTACCGCCCATCTGAATGGTACCGGCCATGACCTGCTGCACGATTTCCGCATCGTCGCCCAACTGACGGGAACCAAAATAGCTGAACTCAATGTCGGTGTTCTCCTGAATATCATCGATTACATCCAGCACTGTAGCATAACTGGGCAGGGTATCCTGTCCGCCGGTGGCCATCTGGATGGTCGTAGTGCCCCCCTCGGCAGCAGAGTCATTATCAGAGGAACTGCTGCCGCCGCAGCCAGTTGCCAGGGAACCCAGCAGTACAGTTCCCAACAGTAGCGCTGATATTCTTTTTGCGCGAATCATCCAATTTCTTTTCATAAGTCATACCTTCCTTTTATAATTTGCAAAATTATATGTTCCGAAGACACCGTCTCCGGTCATATCCAGTAAGAACGGGCACTTCGTTTCCTGGCTATAGCAGGTTGTTTCTGGGAGCGTTCCCAAAACAGTGCAAGAAAATCGCCCGCAACGGGGGATAATATTTATCGGACCTGTGCGGGCAGTTTATGCAGATCCTGCACAAACCCAAAATATGGGAGCGTTCCCATTTTATAGAAAAAGCTTCCTCGCTTTTTGGCAGGCAAAAAGCGGGGGAGGCTGATCTGATGGGAGATCATGGGTCATATATATCCAACATTGGAAACGGCTGAACTGCTGGTTTCCTACCTGGATGATTGATGCGATCCAGCAGCAGCTGTGCGGCCGCTCTCCCAATCTCCCGGAGCTTGGGGCCCGCATAAATAAACTCGCTTTTCATAAAGAAGACTGGCGGTTGTTCGCAAATGGCCATTCCATAATCCTTCCACATGACCAGGCCATGCTGCTGCGCATAATTCATAGCGCCCAAGCACATCAAAAAGTTGTTACAGCAAAGGGCTACCTGACTCTTTGCCGACTTCAGACACCGCGCTGCCAGCCGTGCTCCGCTGTCTTGGCGAAGATCACCTCGGAGCACCATGCTGCCATCAACTGAGATTCCTGCCTCTTTCATGGCCGCAAGGTAGCCTCGCTCCCTCTCCGCGCTGATAAAGGACTCTGTGGAGTTGCCGGAGAAGTGATAGATTTGACGGTATCCACGCCGGAGTAGTGCCCGAGTAGCAGCATATCCGGCGCCAAAGTCGTCGCCATAGATCCGGTCAAACGCTACATGGTCCCTATGACAGTTTAACAATATCACTGGACAATCTAAGTCCTGTAAGGTGGAAATGACCCGTTTGCTGCCAAATCCGGTCATAGGGATAATTCCAGCAAAGCGGCAGGTTTTAGCCATGTGAATAGATGTTACGATCCGCTCTGGGTCGTAACTGCTGTCAAATACCACGACCATGAACCCCTGTTCTTCCAGGGTTGTTTCGATACCTGCCAAGGCCTGGGTAAAGTAGTGGTTTTGAATATCTCCAACAATTACCAACACCATAGGAAGCATGCCGGTAATCATCCCTCGAGCCAGAATATCCGGCTGGTAGCCCAACTTTTCGACAGCCTCCATCACGCGCTCCCGCGTCTCAGGCTTTACATTGGGAGAATGGTTGATTACCCGAGAAACTGTGGATTTCGACAAGCCAGATGCAGCGGCTAAGTCTTTAATCGTAATCAAATTATCCTCCCTCCTTCTTTTGGGAACGTTTTCTGTTGGTTTATTCTAACTTTTTATGGGAACGTTGTCAATGTGTCAGTATTCATAAAAATCCGGCTTATATTTAGTTATTATCACTATTTTTGCAAAAAAATACGTAGTAATATGCAATTGAAATTATTAATGGGAATGACCCATAAACCCCGCATTTTGAAAAGTTGTCCTTGTGACAAGAAGGCCAGCACCTATGCCACAAGGTCCATAAAATACACATCCATCTTGAAAGATCCCTGCCCTCAAATTCCATGCCACTTTCCTGCGTCAAATGTGAGGAAGTGATTTAACCTGGCTAACGGTAACAAATAAAAATTACTCCTGCGGCAGGAGAGGAACAAGGATATTAAGTGAAGAATGGCATTGTGTGTCGCTGACAGGAGGGGGCGCATCACGCGTGATTATATGAAAGCCCTCTGCTGCAGGTTCGAGACGACATCCCGGAGGGCGGAGTATCTGGGCAGGAAGATTGAATGGACCTACAGGCACCTCACCCGTCTGCTGAATAAGCCAGAGCAGAAGCTGCTCCTGAAGACGGCAGACCTGGAAAATGCTCTGCGGGAGGAAGCCTGTCTCAACAGCTTCATCTCTGGTTATCGTCTGGCTCAGGGCATCCAACAGGAGCTTCTGGCGGACCAGCCGCCATGCCACTTTGAGACCGAAGACAAACATCGGGCCTGTGATCTGGCGAGAAGGGAGAGATGATAGATGGGCAAAGGAACGTGCAACGGTGAGGGCTGCATCCGCAAGCGGAAGGACAGCCGGTGGAAGAGATTCTTCATGGCGTCCTATGACCTGGTAGCCGGGAAGCAGAAAGCAAAAAATTTCCGGGCAAGATCCAGGCCGGAGTCAAGGAGAAGCAGAAAAAAGCCATTGGTGTGGAACATATTTGGTTTCCCGATCTTAGGCACACCTTCGCAACCTTTTCTCTGAAAAACGGGGTGGATGCGAAGACCCCGTCCACCCCCTGGAGCATTACAGCGCAGGCTTCGCTCTCAGCACCTACACCCTCACGCCACGCCGGGTATGATGTGCCAAGCGGTGGATACGATGTGCAACGTAATCTGGCAGGCCATATAGTGAAGATACAGATGCCATAGTGCATCTGTATCTTTTCAAAAAGCAAATCGTTATAAATATCTTTTTTCAATATAATCAATTAATTCTTCCTTCTGAGAGAGGGAACTGCTTTTTATAGCCTGCAACAGGGTGTTATAGAAGCTCTTGGACTCTTGCCCAGAGCCTCGATAAATAATTTCAAATTATTTCATGCAGAGTAGTATAGAGTAAATGAATTCTCTTCAATTCAAGTCCTGTATCGTCCACCAGAGAAATCCCTTAGAGCCGCAAGGCTTTGAGGGATTTTTTCTTGTCTGAAAATTGCGTTTAGCCTTATTTTTAGCCTTATTGCGCGGCAAAAAAATTTAGCCGCCTGACACCTTGCGAATCACCTGCTCCATCCGCTCCGCGCTGTCCTTCCGCATTTGCGCGGTGACATGGCCGTACACGTCCAGCGTGAAAGCCGCCGTAGCGTGGCCCAGGTTCTCCTGGACGGTTTTAATGTCGTCCCCGCTTTTGATGGCAAGAGTGGCGTATGTGTGCCGGAGATCGTGAAACCTCGTGGCAGGAGAGCCGATCTTCACCATGATCCGCTTGAAGCAGTCGTACACGGTCCGATAAGATAGATAGCCCCCGGTCTCGTTCGTGAAAACCAGATTGTTCTCCGTCCACAAATCCCCCGCCTTGATCCGCATAGTGTTTTGCTTCAGCTTCTGCAAGCGGAACAGACGCACCACAGACGGGGGAAGGTTCAGAACTCGCCATTTGCTGTTCTTGGTTGTGTCCATATAATACGTTCCGCCCTTCTGCTGTTGGCGTCGGAGCTGCTGCTTCACCAGAAGCGTCCCACAGTCAAGATCAACACAATCCCACATGAGGCCCAGGAGTTCTCCTTCCCGCACGCCGGTATACATATCAATGAGATATAGATACTCGTGGGGGTGTCCTTTGATGGCCGCGACAAACGCGATTACATGAGCCTCGTCCAGCGGGAACATCTCTTTCTTCCCAGCCTTTGGCAGTTTGCAGGCATCCGAGGGATTGACGCGGAGGTACCCCACTAGGACGGCTTGCTGCAACGCCTTATGAAACACGCCGTGGACATTACGGATCGACTTGGGGGACAGCACCGGGTTTCCCTCTTTCTCCGGCACCTGGAGGCGGTTATATAGGGACTGGATCATGGGAGCCGTGAGGGCTTCCAGCTTGACCGCTCCCAGAAACGGAGTGACATACATATCCAGATTTTTCTTGTATATGTAGGCGGTGGACTCTTTGACGTCTCTCGTGTACTCCGCTTTCCAGGTTTCCAGCCAATCCCGGACCGTCATCCGGCACGGGGCCTGATAAGTCCCCTGATCCAGCTGATAGGTGGCCTCTTTCAGCTTTTGAGCGACCTCTTTCTGGGTCTTTCCGGTAATTGACCGCTGTATCTGCTTCCCGGTTCCCGGATCATATCCGGCGGTGTAGCGGGCTTGCCAGTAGGTATATTCCTTCCCGTTGCGGGTGCTTGTGATCTTGCGGATCGAGCCGACACCGTTTGCGGCCCGGCCCATTTCCTTTTTGCGTGGCATATTATAAAATACCTCCTTGTCCGCCACGCAGACATACCATGATATTATGATACGCTCCACGGGGCGGGAGGTCAATTCTGTTTTTTAGTTTGATCCCAAGAAGTCCAGCAGAGCGGACTTTGATATTCTGATCTGGTGTCCAACCCGGAGGCTCTTAATGCGGCCCGATCGAACAAGATCATAGGCGCTATTGAGGCCGATCCCCAGAACATCTGCAAGATCGGAAACAGAAAGCACCAGCGGTATATCGTCAATCTTCCTGTATTTCATAGTTAACCTCTTGGATCACCTCTGCCACGGGTATATCGTTGGTTTTAGCAGGCGGCACCTTGTATCCATCGTAATAATATGCCTGGAACAACGTTCCGTCATTCGCGATAAAGCGTCCTGGAGTATCGGGCCAAACCATAGTCTCGTCAAGTGTGTCGCCGAGGACAATGTCTCTCAAAATACGATCTGCCATTCCGCAATATCTTGCCGGGCAATTCGAACGGACTTGTCCGCTGATACTGCTGTCGGGGCGCTGGATCGCCAGGATCAGGTTAATGCCGCTGGACCGCCCCCGGCGGGCAATCTTTTCAGCGAGAGCTTCGATCTCACCGGCCATCGCTTTTTCCGATTTCGCGACATTTTGGCCCAGCACATCGGCAGCCTCGTCCACACAGATTACAATTCGGCGCAATGGCTCCAAGCCCTCATCCTTTTCCTTTTTCATATATTCTGGGAGGTTCCTCGCATGAGCAAGTCGAAAGATCTTTTGCCGCCGCTCCATCTCTGCCACGCAGGACTGCAAAAGGGGGAGCATTTCTTCTGGACAAGCCACCTTTTGGCAGGTATCAAACATGGGAATATCCCAGTCAGCGCAGCCCTTATAATCAGCTATGATAATCTGTGCTCCCTGTTGCAGTAATTGATGTGCTGCCAGTACCGCCATCTGGGATTTGCCGCTGCCGGTGGTCCCGCCGATAATTGCCATTGGAGGTATGTTGAGGTCCAGTTTGACCGGCCCGATCAATGACTCGCCAAGGACCACCAGTCCTTCTTGGCGTGCGGCGTATTTCTCATTCCAAGGGATCATGCCCGCCAGACGACTGGTCCCGGGGATCGCATACACGAGCACATGACTGTTATCGTGTCCCTGCCGCGTGTCCGCCGTCGTAATGTTCAATGCCGAATCGATCCTGGTTGTGTGCTGCTTCCATACTTCCAGTGGTACGCCACGGCAAAAAAACTCGTACACTGTAATCTTAGGATTATCCGGGCTAATCCATTTTGCCTCCAACATAGGCGCTTCGCCGACCGCATTGACGAGTCCAGCCCGGATTAGGTTATCTTGGACTGCTTTGCTCTCGATTGGTCCTCCCCAGGCCCACAGGAGGGCCGTGGGGAGGACCATGGCAAGCAGCACGATTGCCAGTCCAGCCAGATCGTCATACATCGCGGCTACCATCGAGTCAGGTGTATAGCGCATAATCCAGTGTCTCGTGTGCCAGGCGGCCCATGGGATTAGAAGGCAGAGCACAAACTGCCTCGACTTGTGCTTGTCACGAACGAGCGTCCTCGCTCCACGACCGATCCGTCGGATGGTCTGTGCAACGGCGGCCCGCGCTGCCAGGTCCTGATGGTTGCTGCTCACTTTGCCATCGCCTCCTGCCCTAATGAGGGATACTCCTCGGATAAGAGCGAAAGTCCCGGATAGATTTCGACTTCATGTTGCATGTGTACTTTCAACTTTTCTCCGTCCCGAAACTCGTCGTAGTTCTCCGGTTCAAGGGGGATAATGTCAGGACCTTTAATTAAGTCCCGGCTGTGAAGATACCATTTCCCAAAAATCTTGTCGCCGTTTCCCTTAGTGATGTACTTGGTGACATAGTTGGCGGCGCGCTCATAGTTCTCATCGAGTGGGACGCAAGTCGAGAAACCGTATTTCCAATCGAGCATGTTAAAGACTGGACGGCCTTCCTTGTCGGTCCTGCGGCGGCCCAGCTTGTCCCTGGCCCGCTCAATGCGCACATTGCCCAAATGGCAAAGGCCGTGCAGGTGGATGGCGGGCCGGTCCTCTCCTGCCTTCTTTTTGTGGTACTCCGGCACAAGCAGGTAAGAAAATTTCTTCCGATGAACCGCGTTGCCCAGGAAAGTTCGCAGCTTACGATAGACGGCTTTCGGATCATAGCGGTCAAGGAGGTCGGGGTCGATGGTCCAGGTCAGGAAACTGTCAAAAGCGTCCATATTACAGATGGCAAGGTCTCTCACCTTGGACTTTGCCCGTTGCTGACTCATTTTGATGGACCGCTCCTGGTCTTTGGCGTGACCCGGTCGAGAGACCGCATAGGGGCGCGGCTTAGACACACCTGGAGTCATGGGAAAAATCGCCCCCGTCGCCACTTGCTTCACCAAGGATTTAGGGTACTCCTTGACCCTGCAATTTGTGTAAACAGTTGGTTGGTCTAGCATTTCGGTTGCGCCTCTTTTTCTTTTCAGATTGTATCGGGGTGAAATCAATCTGTTGTTCTATCAAGTAGGCCCCTCCCCCCGTAGGGGGGAGGGCCGCTCTTGGTTACTGGACAATGAGAGCATCCGGTTTGCCGTAGCGATTGTACTGGACGGTCACCTCAGCGCCGACCTTGAACTTGCCAGCGTCCAGGCCGCACTTGGCGAGCTTGGCATCGGTCATGTAGATGTGCTCGGCCACCATACCCTGGGCCTCCGGCCCTGTGGCGGGGTAGGTCAGATAGAGGTTGTAACCAGTGATGGTCACGCCCTCGCGGGTGGTAAAATCCTTGCGTCGAAAACCAATCAGTTTCATTTGTCAACATCCTTTCTAGAAAATAAAAAATGCCCCGTCACCGGCGACAGGACATACTAATCCTGCTGCCAGTGACGGGACACTTATCACAAAGTGGACTTGCCCGCTATACGGCTCACCCCAGGCCGCTTATCCATCTTGTAGCCAGCACTGACCCGGCGATGGACAGCCGTATTAGTCGTGCTTCGAGGTACTAATAGGGTGATCGCAACAAACCCATCCGCACTGGTAACCAGCCAGCCACGGCGAGATCAGAGATCATGTGTGCCGCCATACTCCTGGTGGCGGTCACGATCTGTTGCTACTAGTATGATACCATACCAGTTGATCGTTGTCAACATATTTTCTGAATTTTTTAGAGTGATTTCCATAATATTATACCACATAATATTAAATTATTCAACTATTTAGAGGACTTACCCACCTTGGTGAAAGGCTCCTTCTGCGCTCCGGCCCGCTAGTAATAAGGTGTCCCTGCGGGACGGTGGCCCGGACAGCGAGTTGTGTCAAGGCCGAAAAAATTTCTTCGGTTCACGTAAGGACCGAAGAATTTTTTTCGCAAGTGGCCCCCGGGGGGGCCAGCCTGGACAAAACTAGTTGCCGGGCAAATGAGGGATCAAGCAAAGCGAGCGAGCCGCTTTGCTCCGCTGATTTTTCACTTTGGGAGGTATAACACCATGAAGGAGACAGTCAAGACAAGCCGGGTTGCGGGCTATCTGGAAGCCATGTACCGTGCGCTGAACGCACATTATTTCGGAGGAGAGCTGGAAGAACCGATCATCACGATCCAGAGCACGCCACGGGCCTATGCCCATGTAACAGTTGGAAAGGTATGGCACCGGCTAGACGGGAGGGAGCAACGAGAGGTCAATATTGGAGCCGGGACACTTGACCGCCCCATTGAAAACGTGGTCGCAAGTTTACTGCATGAGCTGGTTCACGTCCAAAATATGCAGCTCGGGATCAAGGACTGCTCCCGTGGCAACGTCTACCATAACAAGCGGTTTCGGGACGCCGCCGAAAGATGTGACCTGAAAATCAGCTATGATCCCCGGATCGGTTGGAGTATCACGGAGCCGACGGAGGCGTTGATTGATTTCATCATCTCTCAGGGTTGGACGGACATTCACATGGGCCGCACGGACGGATATATCCGCACCGGAGCCGGAGGCACGGCCCAGCCTGGAACCGGCGCGGGGACGGACGGCAGGAGACCCAGCTCCACCCGGAAGCTGATCTGCCCCTGCTGCGGCCAGTCTGTCCGGGCCACGCGAGCCGTCAACATCCTGTGCGGAGACTGCATGGAGCGCATGGTGGAGGCATAAAAATTGAAGGTGCACTTTCAAAACAGCAGGTCAGCCATTTTGATTGTGCACCTTCAAAAAGAAGTCATGTAAAAATTTTTTCGGGTTCTTGCAATTCTAGGGCGGAACAGTTACAATGTAGGCGGAAACATAATTGCGGGCAGGCCGCAGGGTGCGGGAACACCCCACGGCCCTGTACGAGTGTCGCAGCACTCAGCACAGCAACTTCCGTTGCACCACGGGGCTATTATATCCGTTTTGTCCTCGCTTTTCAAGGGCGGAGCGGTGAATCGCCTTGTGCTACGCATGATGATTTGTCAGGCGGTGTTGAGTACATAACTCGACACCGCTTTTATGTTTCCGGCGGCAATCCCCTGGGCGGGGAGCGATCCCCGCCCCCTGGGGCCGTCCGCTGGAATACATTTCTAAGGAGAGCAGGAGCATGAAAAAGAGAATCCTCAGCGTGATCTTGGCCTTGACCCTGTGCATGGGCCTGTCCGCCCCGGCCCTAGCCGCCCGGACGTTTACCGACGTGCCCACCACTTACTGGGCACACGACGCGATCCAGTACGTGGTGGATGAAGGCTTGTTCCAGGGCACTAGCGCCACTACCTTCGAGCCGGGGATCAGCATGACCCGGGCCATGTTGATCCAGGTACTATACCGTTATGCCGGGTCCCCCCAGCTGCCAGACACGTGGGTATTCCCCTATCAGGACGTGGCGGATGACGCTTACTACCGGGACGCTGCATTCTGGGGGCGGCACCGCAATATTTTTGCAAGTCAATTTGTAGAGAATTGTGATACGCTCCGTCCCAATGAGGCAGTGACCCGGGGTGAGTTTGCGATCATGCTCTGGAAATTTGCACGGGAGCAGATGGGGTATGAAGCAGTCAACTCGCACGAGGTGGAGACCGGCCCCTTTACGGACATGGATGATGGAGACCCCGGCGTTACTATGGAAGTACAACGTAGTATGCTGGGATGGGCCTATCCAAATGGAATTATTTCCGGTACCAGCGCCACCACAATGTCCCCGAACGCGCCCGTGACCCGCGCCCAGGTTGCCACCATGCTCATGCGGTATGCGCAGAAGTTTGGAGACGGCCAGACCGCCGCTCCCGTCGAGACGGAGCCGGAGCAGTCCGGCGCAGATTACACAATGAAGCTCGCTCTCATGAATCACAATTTGTCAGTTGGAGATCGGGTTGTGGCCGATGTGAACACCATCCCCTCCACAGCCAAGGAAAACCTGACCTTCACGTTCTCGTCCTCCAATCCCACTGTTGCCACAGTGGAGCCATACTCCGGCAATAACTTTAGCTGCCAGATTACCGCTGTCAGCCCCGGCACAGCTACGATCACTGCCAGGGACGCAAATGGTGTAGAAGCCACTCTTACGGTCACTGTCACCGGCTCTTCGACTTCCACGCCGGGCACCTCTGATGGCGGCGACTATGCCGACATTAAAGACGAGATCATTGAATTGACAAATGAAGTACGGGCGGAGAATAATGCTGGTGTACTGTCCAAGAGTGATCTGCTCATGCAGATTGCACAGCAGAGAGCAGAGGAAAGTGCGGATAACGAAACAATCAGACATATCCGACCCAACGGAGATTTCTACGATACCATCTTTGCGGAATATGGGCTTGACATTTATTCCATGAATTATCAGGAAATCCTTGGATGGGCGACAATTTTGGATTCTCAATATATTGTAGATGGTTGGGAGGGGTCTACCGGTCATTTTAATTCTATGACAAATCCCAACATGATCTTCGTGGGCGTTGGCGTGGCAAAGGGTGATGATGGTAAATATTATTACTGCCAAGTATTCACTAACAAAGATTAACTCTTGAAAGTGTAGTTTCAAAAGCAAATCGGCCAGGGTGCCCACTCACGGGTGCCCTGGTCGATCTTCTTCTACATGATATTATTATAAAAATCCTGTATCGATGGTATGTCTGCGGGGCGATTTTTTAGCCTTATTTTTAGCCTTAATAGCGTAATGTTAGATGGTAGAACATGATACAGGATAATAAGGCTAAACCGCTAGGCCCCTTGAAATCAGGACATTTTGGTATTAGATAACAGCACTTAAAACACAGACTTCGGATTTCAAGTCCTGTATCATCTACCACGTCGGAGCAAGCTCATGTGCCCCCGCTCCGCTCCAAACCGAACCCGCTTCGATTTGGGTTTGGGTGCAAACCAGTTCGCCTGTATTTTTCTAGCAGCAATCGTCAGCCCAACACCCCGTAACTTACCGGTTACGGGGTGTTTTTTGCAGAGCGGCGGTACTTGGCGGCGATCTGCCCATCTTTTGATCAAGCTTTTTTCAAAAAGCATCTTGTCCACCGCACAGCTCAGGAACGGTAAGGTCCCTGAGCCGTGCGCATTCTTAATAAAACCGTACTCTCCCTCGATCCCTATCCGATGGAGGAGGACAGGCAGCCATCTTCGCCAAAGATGAAGTTCTCCGGTTCGCCTCGGATTTCCAGCCGGGGATTTTTTTCCACCTCTGCCCGGAGATTTTCTGAAACCATGATTTTTTCCAGAGAAAGTGTATTCGGAATCCGGATCATCCGCGGCCCTTGCCTCCCAATCCCCTCGCACATGCGGACGGCCGCCTGGATGGCAAGCTTTTCCGTTTCCCATACACAGGGAATCCGGCAGGGCCCCATCTCTCCGCAGATCAGGCCATTGATATACATAGCCCGCAGGTCCAATGTACGGTAAACCGCCTGTGTGGTGCAGTCTGCCGCTCCAATCCCGTATCCGTTGCAATGGGATTTGCCGCTCATGCGCAAGACGGCAATTCGCTGGACCCGAAGTCCACCGGAACAATAGGGCGTCACATGCCGGCCGGTAACATTGGGGTCCATACCGGTGCCGCTGTAATTTTTCCCGATCTCATCGACAATCAGCACATCGCACTCCGGCAGCAAAATTTGCGGCATTTGGGCTTTGGCCTGTTCCAGCAGTCCCGGCTCCCGCTCCAGAATTTCCTCCGGCTCCAGCCCCACCAGCTGTGCAGTTTCGTCGAATGCATTTTCCAGGATGGCGATAGCGCCCAGGATGGGCGCCTTCTGCAGGACAACCCGCCCAAAGGCCTCCAAATCTTCCGCCATATGGCCGAATCCCCGACGGTGACATGCCTCAGCGCCAGTCTGCTTGCCAAGTCCGATTACCATCATTTTCAAAATGCCGCTCTCATAACGGCCCCGAAAGCCGGTGTGAGCCTTCATTCGGTTCACAACCAAGATTCCGTCTGCCTCAGCCGCGTACCGGTCCAGGAACACTGTCTGCCCGTCTGGCGTGCTGCCGATCGGGACCGTCTCCATGGAAGAGAGGATCGGGCAGCCACAGCGCTCTTCTGTGATCTGATAGGAGGCCAGCAGCTCCCGCTGTCCCTCTGCGGTCGCCCCGCCGTGGCTTCCCATTGCAGGTACGATAAACGGCCTTGCTCCCTGTTCTTTCAAGCACTCCACTGCGGCCGCGAGAATTTCATCCATGTTGCAGATCTCCCGGCTGCCCGCTGTCAGTGCAACCCGCATTCCCGGGCAAATCCGCTTTCCAAGCTTTTCCGCTGTCAGCAGATGGGAGACGGTTCTCCTCAGTTCCTCCCTCCGGATGCAGGTATGGTCAAATATCTGCCGCACACGAAACATGCGGGGAAGCCGGACTCCTTCCAGCAGCGTTCTGATCTCGTCCACAGCAGTACTCCTCACTCCATGCGCTTGCCGAAATACCGCTCCATCACGTCCCGATTCACCCCTAGCGGCGCCTGATGGTCCTCCGGCAGCAAACACTGGTATGTCCGGCCGGCCATGCGCATTTCCCACTCCTCCCTGGCTCTTGCCACTGTCTCCGGAGAGGTGATGATCTCCGCACAGGATGAGGTCATGATCTGTGCCGCCCGGTCCATGGTCTTTTTCCCGATGCTGTTTCCGGCACAGGCTGTAACCATCCAGTTATGCCAGCCCACCCCCTGTGGCCCCATTGTGACCCAGAAGGTCACATACGGCGCATTCCAGGAAAATTCCGAGGTATCGCAGATGATGGTCTCGCTGGGACCGAAGGGCTGAATGCTCAGGTCCAGGCCCGTGGGCTCCACGCCCATGTACGCCTGCATCTCCTTGACAAACGCCTGCTCCTCTTGGGTAAAGGATGGAGCGCCGTAGTGCTCCATGTTCCTATGGACCACCTCCGCCAGCGTCTTGTTGGGGATTTTGGGATGGGTGTATGTAATCAGCTCATAATCAGTGGTGGTGCCAGTTGCCAGCGCGGCCCCCTTGGCACAGCTCTGAATCCGTTCAAAGGCGTCCTGGGAGGTCTCCAGGTCCGCAAAGCGGCCATAGAGCTGCACCGTGGTGACATCCGGCACCACATTGGCAAAGCTGGGCCCGCAGTCCTGGAAGGTATAGTTGATGGTACTGGCCGCATCCGGGCCATTGGGCTTGACATGCTCCCGCAGCATCTCCAGCGACATGCCAAAGAGCATGCCCGCATCCAGGGCGCTTCTGCCCTCCCAAGGGTAGGCTCCGTGGGCGGATTTGCCGTGAAAATGAAACTTCATGACGAAAACGGAGTTGCACCGATCATAGTCCGCTCGGTTATAGTTCCAGGGGTGCCAGTCCATAATCAGGTCCAAATCCCTGTACACTCCTTCCCGCCCAATCAGGGCCTTGCCGACGCTGGCCTCCTCATAAGGAGAGCCCAGAACCTTGATGGTACAGGGAATCCGGAAATACTCCACCGCATGACGCAGCGCCACGGCGCTGAATACCGCAGTGGTCCCCAGAAGGTTATGGCCGCAGCCCTGCCCCGGGGCTCCCTCCTGCACTGGGCAGGGATAAGCCGCGTCGCATTTCTGAGACATCCCCGGCAGGCAGTCATATTCCGCGTTGATCCCCACCACCGGATGTCCCGTGCCATACGTTGCCACAAAGGCGGTAGGCATGCCGCCCTGTCCGCTCTCCACCGCAAAGCCATATTTTTTTAAAAGGCCGGTGAGAATCCCAAAGGCCCTGGTTTCCTCCAAACCCAGCTCCGGGTACGCCCAGATCTCGTCCGCCGCCGTGTAAAACTCCTGTTTATTCTCCTCCATCCACTGGTTCATATAGGCTTTGACCGCGTTGATATCCATATTGCTACCTCTCTTTCTTAATAAAAGCGGGCCAGGAACGGCAACGCTCCTGGCCCACAACCATTCTCTTACTTGTAGGCCACGCTGGGAAGCCACATGGTGATCTGTGGAACAAAGGTAATCACCAGCAAACAGAGAATCAAAACGCCGATCATCGGTAAAATCTTTTTGGAAATCTGTGTCACAGACAGGCCCGTAATACCGGAAGCCACAAACAAATTGGCGCCGTAAGGCGGCGTGACAAACCCAATCGCCAGGGCGACGGTCATGAAAACGCCGAAGTGTGTCAGGCTATAGCCAAGCCCTGTGACAATGGGTACGAAGATCGGCGTCAAAATGGTCATGGAGGTGATGTTGTCCATAAAGCAGCCAATCACCAACAGAAATGCCAGCAGCATCAGCATAATGAGATACTTGTTGCTGGTCAGCCCCATCATGAACGAGGCGAACTTGGCGGGGACCTGCAGCGTTGTGAGCAGATAACCGAAGCTGGTGGCGCAGGCAATCGTGAATAGACAGGAGCTGGTGGTGAGCGCCGTATTCTTCAGCGCCGTTTTGAGCGTCTTCCAGGTAAGTTCCTTATAGATGAATTTTCCGGCGATCAGCGCCCAGACGTTAGCAACGATAGCCGCCTCCGTAGGCGTAAAGATGCCGGCATAAATGCCGCCGAGGATAATCAGCGGCGTCATTAAAGCCGCAAAGGAATCCTTAAAGGTAGCCCAGGTGCTCATGTGTCCGCGATCTGTCGTCACTTCCACGCCATAGCTGTTTTTTTTGCAGGCAAAGAAGCTGTACAGACACAGCACTGCACAGATCAGAAGTCCCGGCACCACACCGGCCACAAACAGCTCGCCAATGGAGCAGCCCGTAATCACGCCAAAGAGCACAAAGGGAATGGAGGGCGGAATGATGACGCCGATAATGCCTCCGCAGCAAGTGATGGCGGTTGCCCAGGCCTTATCGTACTTCTCCTTCTCCATCTCCGGAATCATCATGCTGCCGATGGCGGAGACGGTGGCGGGACCGGAGCCGCTGATCGCGGCGAAGAACGTGCAGGCAAAGGTTGTGATAATGGCAAGTCCCCCCACTAGATTCTTGACAAAGCAGTGCGCCATATTCACAATCCGCCGGGAGATACCGCCGGTGGACATCAACTCGCCGGCCAAAATGAAATAGGGAATCGCAATGAGCGTAAAGCTATCCAGCCCGGTGATGCCAAGCTGTGCGGAAACCACTGTGTCCATGCTGGTAAACCAGTCCATGGTAAGGATCGTGGCACCACCCAGACTGATACCGATGGGCACTGTGGCAAAAATGGCTATAAATAAAAGAACGAACAGCGCAACCAGTGACATTGCTTATCCCTCCCTCTGCTCTGCCGCGGCCGGCGCGGGCCGCACCAGCTTGACAATGTGCTCCGCATACCGCACCACCATCAGCGCGCAGGAGATGGGGATGCAGGCATAGATCACCTGCATGGGAATCCTCATGGCAGGCGATGTCTGGCGCAGGCGTGTGATCATCATCACAACCTCACTTCCCTTATAAATCAGGAAGCAGCAGAAGGCGATGCTGATCATCGTGATTACAATTTCATAGATCTTCCGGACCTGTGGAGATAAATGCTCTGTGAAAATATCAATGCGGATATGCCGGTTTTCCTTGACGCAGTAGCTGGAGCCCAGCCAGACCTGCCAGATGAAGATGTACCTTGCCAGCTCCTCAGACCACGAGAGGGAATGATTGAATACGTAGCGGGAAACCACCTGCACAAACAGCAGCGGTACCACCAGCAGATAGGAGTAGACCAGAATGGTCTCCTCAAAATGGTCCCAACATTTTTTCAGCATCTGAAATGATCTCTCCTCTCAAGCGCGGCACGGCCAGAGGGAGGCTCTCCCCCCCGGCCGTACCATGATTTGAATCAACAGCCCTTAGCCCGCCTGGGCGGCCAAGGCCATGTCCACCAGCTCATCGCCAATCTCGGTACGCACCTCGTCATAGACGGGGGCGGTGGCGTCCACAAAGAGCTGCCGGTTCTCCGGGCTGATCTCATTGACCTCCATCTCAGTCTTCAGATACTCCAAAGCTGTGGCGTTTTGCTCATCGCACAGCCGGTACTCCTCCTCCCGGGCGGCGTCGGCGGCTTCTGTGACGACCGTCTGCAAATCCTCCGGAAGGCTTTCAAAGAAGGCTTTGTTGATGGTGGCGATGCCAGCCGTGTAGAAATGTCCCGTCAGGGAGAGGTAATCCTGCACCTCCTCAAAACGAGAGGTCTGGATCAAAAAGAGCGGGTTCTCCTCGCCGTCCACAGTGCCCTGCTGCAAAGCGGTGAACAGTTCCGTAAATGCCATCGGCGTGGGGGATGCGCCCAGATGCGTGAAGGAGCTCATGTGGATGCTATTTTCCATGGTCCGGATCTTCAAATCCCGGAGATCGTCGGGAGTATTGATAGGGTGGGAGCTGTTGGTGACATGGCGGATGCCGTTTTCCATGTAGGTGAGGTTGATCAGGCCAATGTCGCCCAGATTGGCTGCCGCAGCGGTCCCCAGTTCTCCGGTGATGGCGGCGCGAGCGGTCGCCTCGTCCTCAAACAAAAAGGGCAGGTCCAGCACCTCCATATTTTTATCAAAGTTCGCCAGCACGGACGTGGTGCCATAAGCCACCTCCAAAGTGCCCATCTGACAGGCCTCAAACATCACGCGCTCGGTGCCAAGGGAAGAGTTGGGATATAGCTCCACAGCAATACGGCCCTCGCTGTTGGCCTCCACCTGCTCCTCAAACAACAGCCATGCCTTATGGGCGGGGGTGTCCTCCTGGAGGGTGTGGCCGACCTTAATCGTATACTCCGGGGTCCCCCCTGCGTCGGAGCCGCTGCCTTCATCATTCGTTGGGGTGGAGCTATCCCCGCCGCAGGCAGTCATGGTCAGTGCCAACAGGGTGGCAAGGGCGGCGCTTGCGAATCTTTTTCTTCTCATCATAACTTCTCTCCTTTTTCATGTTGTATTGGGTGGGCCGATCCAAAAACAAAGCCCTTCTCAGGGTTTTGTTTTGAAGCACTCCCATGTCCGGTTGCGGGTAGCCATGGAAGCAGCTTTCTGTGCCTACCATAGCGGAGGAATCTTTGCCTGTAAATTCACAATAATTTCCAAGCTCACGAAACCAAACCTCGACGCTCAAATTTTCTGGTCTCCAGGGCTGTGTCACCGCTTCTTCCCGTAAATTTTCACAACTGGAAGCTCTGACAAATCCAGTTCTTCCACCCCTGTGCCGTCTGAACAAATTCCGTCGGCATTTTTCGGCACATTTTGGCTTTTGGAAGGCAAATTTCAAAAAAACTTCTGATTTTGTTTGTAATATTCATGAATTGTGAGTGATAACAATTTGAAAACACTTGGTTAAATCGCTATAATTTATTTTAAGGAAAGATAGGCGATTTGTGCGGTCTGAACCCAGACCTCCCCGCAGCCTCTTTTCTGTCACAATATGCAAGTAGATGGAGACGCCACATGCAAAACAATCAGGAAAAAACAAGAAATTCCGTGTTTATCAAAACGCTCCGCAGGGGGGTGCTCTGTTCTCTGATTCCTCTGCTCTTCATGAGCACTTGTATTTTTGTTCTGGATTTACAGCGGTCCTTGGAGCAGCTTGGCAGCGTGACAGTGAATATGCTGGCTCAGAGCGACCAAATGGTGCATTACATGATGGAGGACGTCATGCGCAGCATCAGCACCTTGGCCAAAGACCCTTCTGTGGTGGACTTCTCCATGCGGCCCTATCTGCGGGACACAGAGCGAAACAGCAATCTCTGCACCCTCCTCTCCACACTGTCCGATTCCTACAGCTATGTGGAGGAGTCCATTCTCTACTCCCCCTATGAGTCCTTGCAGATCAGCTCATCCGGGCTGATTGCCTACGGCTTGCAGGAAGAGCTCTCCGATAACTTCCAGCAGGCGAAGGACACCTGCACTGCCTGTATGCAGATCAGCTCTGTTGAAGGCGGAATGCAAAAGATGTTTCTTACCATCGGAATTCCCGCGTATTCCAACGATCCGCAGGCCATTGCAGTTTTACAGATTGATCCGGGCGCCTTTTTTACGCTCTCCATGGGCGGTGATCTGAAGGACAATATCAAGCGGAATCTCTACATCTCTGATCGGGATGGGAATCTTCTATTTTCCGATCAGGAACTGGAGTTCAGCCAGAAAATCACTCTGCCGCATTCTGATCTATCTACCGGTTCCCACCTGACACTGGCAGGGTCTGCCTTGCTGCGATACTCTGTATTTACCAATCCTCAGCTGGGGTGGCGCTACACCTATGTCACGGGCGCTTTATCCGGAAACAACAGTTGGCTTCCTCTGGTGATTCCCCTATTGATCAGTGTGCTGGCCAGCTGTGTCATCGGCTTACTGTTGGCTTATCAAAGCACCAAGGTCCTGTATAGCCCTTTGGAGCAGCTAATTTCCGCACTTCCAGAGCCGGAAGCAGAGACCTCCCAGGATGAGTACCAGCGTCTTGCGGGCTATTACGATCAGCTTCTTAACCAACGGGATGAGGTCTATGAACAGGTAGAGGCGATCCGACCTCTGCTCCTGAAAAAATTCCTGGTCTCCCTGGCAGACAGCACGCAAATTTCCCGGGACGAAGTTTTATATCAAGTGCGTATTTTGGAGGTTCCCTTCCAGGCGACGCTTTTCAACGCCTTTTTCCTACAGATTGACAACTACTATGCCCTGCCCTATTCCGAGCAGGAAAAGCAGGAGCTCAAAGCGCAAATGCAGGCGCAAATCTCCGCCTGTGCCAGCAGCATCGCCTACTGTGCGGCCACAGAGCTCAATGATGAAACCCTCCTTATCATCTGCAATCTTCACTCGGAGGAGCCGCCAGAGATCGGAAAGCAGAGTTTCCGAGCATTGGCCGAGGAGATTCGGGAGGAGCTGGAGGGGCTTTGGCCGATCACTGTGACGCTGGGAATCGGCCAGATCTGCCGCTGTGTGGAAGACCTGCCCCTCTCCTGCCAGCGGGCAAAAGCGGCCCTGGCTTACAAGCTGTATCGGGGGCAGGGCAGCATCATTGATTTTGAAGAAGTGCAGGTGGAGCCCCACCAGATTTACTATGATTTTGAAACCGTGCATCAGGTTGTCAATCGTGTTCGGACGGGAGATGGGAGGGGCGCAGTCCATCTGCTCCAGGAAATTTTCCGCACCTTTGCCTCCCAGCAGCAGGTCCCTCCAAAACAGGTCCGGGCCGTTCTGCAGTATTTGACCTCCGGCATTGGGGAAATCATTCAGTCCGCGCAGCTCCCACTGGAACCTCCGGCGGAGCTGGAGTCCGAGCTTTCCAAGAAGGCAACCCTTCCGGATATGGAAGTCTGGCTGACAGAGCTGTGCATGCGCACGGCGGAAGCCATGAGGCGCACTTCTTCCGACCGCGTCCGTCAAAACGCGGAGCGGATCAAGGCGTATATCGACAACAATCTGACCCAGGATATCTCCCTGTCCTCCATCTCGGAATATGTCAATTACAGCCCCACCTATGTAAGCCGGGTCTTTCGCCAGCACTACGGTGCCAGCTACATTGACTATCTGAATTCCAGCCGTGTCAAGCTGTCCCAGGAACTGCTCTCCGCCCGTGGAGACTTATCTGTCAAGGAGATTGGGTTCCAGGTCGGCTTCAACAACTTGCAGTCCTTTTTTCGGATCTTCAAAAAGTACACCGGTATGACACCATTGCAGTACCGGGAAAGGCAGGATCGATGAGGCGTCTTTGCCCAGAGGTCCTGCCTTTCATTTCGCCCAATCGCCATAGGGCTGTCGTGCAGCCTCAGCGATTCCTTGCCCGATTCCCTTCAAAGGCCGGACAGGGTCTTTTCTTCAGTGGCATTCCGTGCAGACTGCCGATTGATTTTTCACGAAAAGTCTGCTATTCTATGATATCAATATGTGGCTGCCAGCAGACAGTCATAGAGAGGATGAATCCTTTTCATGAGCACGTTAATCAAAGGCGGTCTGGTCATCGACCCCAGAAACCAGATCTGCTCCCAACTAAACCTGCTGCTGCAGGACGGCAGGGTGGCGGCTATCACTGAGAGCCAACCTGAGGCGGATCAGGTCATTGATGCCGCGGGCCGGGTCGTGACTCCCGGCTTTGTGGATATCCACATGCATGAGGACCCGGTGGGGCCTGACGGTCATCTGGTGCGGGATGATGCCACCGCCATCTTTCCCTGCATGCTGCGTATGGGTGTCACCACGGTCCTGGCCGGGCAGTGCGGCATCAACCGTGCCGATCCCGGGGACTATCTGGACCTGATCGACCGGGACGGCGCCGCTGTGAATGTCGCCATGCTGGCGGGTCACGCCTATATGCGGGAGGCTTGCGGCCACATGGACAAGTATACCCCCGTCAGTGAGGCAGAGCTCACCACGATGGAGGCTGCCTTTATCCGGGCGCTGGATCAGGGCTGCTTTGGCATCTCCTACGGCATCCGCTATGTGCCGGGGATTGACCGGCGGGAACTGGAGCGGACCGCCGCCGTCTGCCGGGGGCGGGACGGATTGATCGCCGCCCACATCCGCAGCGACGCCGCCGAGGTCTTTGACGCCGCCCGGGAATTTCTGGACGTGGGCGCGGCATTGGGGCTTCCCGTGCAGGTCTCCCACATCGGCTCTATGGCGGGCTTCGGCCAGATGGAAGCCTTTTTGCGTATGGTGGACAGCTACCGGATGAACGGCCTGCGGGTGAGCTGCGACTGCTATCCCTACTACGCCTTCTCCACTGCCATCGGCTCCACCACCTACGACGAGGGCTGGCTGGAGCGGTATCACTGCGGCTATGACGTGGTGGAACTATGCGAAGGGCGCTACAAAGGCCGGCGCTGCACCCGGGAGATTTTTGAGGAGGTGCGGCGGGATTGGCCGGAGTGCCTTACCGTCTGCTATGTGATGCAGGAGTCTGACGTGGACATGGCCCTGCGCCATCCCGGCGTCATGCTGGGAAGCGACGGCATCATGAATGGCGGGCAGGGCCATCCCCGAGCTGCCGGTTCCTTCCCCCGCCTGCTGGCGCAGTTTGTCCGGACGGGAAAGCTGTCTCTCTATGAGGCCGTTCGGATGATGACAGCCATGCCGGCGGACAAGCTGGGGCTTTCCAACAAGGGCAGTCTCCAAGTAGGTGCCGACGCGGACGTGGTGATCTTCGACCCGGACCGGGTCCGGGACCATGCCACCTTTGACCAGCCCACGTCGCCGGGAGAGGGCATCGACTATGTGTTCATCGGCGGAGAGCTTGCGGCCAGGGACTGCCGCGTGGTCCGGGGTGACCTGGGTCGCTCTGTCCGGAAGCTATGAACAGACGGCCTGTGTGTGGCCGCAGAATGAAGTTGCGCCCATCGGCGCAGGGAGGTTTTTTATGGAATATGGGTTTTGGTCCATCGTCCCCCCGCTGGTGACGATTGCCCTGGCGTTGGCCATCAAGAATGTGTTCGTCGCCCTCATCATTGGTATTTTCCTCGCATCGTGGATTTTGGCTGATTTTCACCTGTTCACCGGCATCAATGACACTTTTTACAGCCTCGTCCATACCTTCGAGAGCAACAGCAACACCATTGTCCTCATGTCCATGCTGCTCATTGGCGCCCTCATCTATCTCATTGAGCGCTCCGGCGGCATCGAGGGGTTTGTGGACATCATGGTGAAAAAGCGGGGCGTCATCAAATCCAAGCGGGCGGCGGCTCTCTTCACCTGGGTGCTGGGTATCGTGGTGTTCACCTCCGGCTCCCTGAGCTGTATGGTCACAGGCTCTGTGGCCCGCCCCTTAAACGACAGCATGAGGCTCTCCCATGAGAAGGCCGCCTTCCTGGTACATACCACCTCCACGCCCTGGTGCGTGCTCTTCCCCTTAAGCGGCTGGCTGGCCTCCATGACCGGCTACCTCACCTCTGGCGGCGTGGCGGAGGAGTCCGCCATCAACACGCTGATCCAGTCCATCCCCCTGAACTTCTACTGCATCATCGCGGTGCTCTTCGCCTTTGTTTCTGCTGTCTTCTCCCTAGACTTCGGTCCCATGAAGAAGGCCGAGGAGAGAGTCAACCGCACTGGCGAGCTGGATGACCCCGCCTCCGCCGCCCATGATGCCAAAGAGTCCTCCGCCCCTGTCAGCGGCGTGAAGCCCCGGGCCAAGAACATGCTGATCCCGATGGCCACGATGGTGGGCACCATTCTGGCGGTGCTGTGTGTGACCGGCGGCGGCAACCCCACCCAGGGCGACGGCATGCAGTCTCTGCTCTGGGGCTGCATGGTTTCCGTGCTGGTGGTCTCTGTAATGTGCATGGTGGAAAAGCTCTTTACCTTGGATCAACTGGTCAGCGAGCTGATTCATGGCATGTCCACCATGCTGCCCATTGCCTGCGTGCTGCTCTTCGGCTTGACGATGGGGTCCCTGGTCAGCGGCCTGGACACCGGCAACTACCTCTCCTCGATCTTCCTGGGCGTGCTGACCCCCGCCCTGCTGCCCCTGCTGACCTTCATCATTTCCATGCTGCTGTCTTTCTCCACCGGCACTTCCATGGGCACCATGGCCATCATGGCCGTCATCGCCCTGCCCATGGCTGCCAACATGGGCACCAGCATCCCCCTGGTGGCGGGCGCTATGTTCGGTGGCTCCATCTTCGGCGACCACGCCTCTCCCATCTCTGATACCACCATCATGTCCTGCGCCACCACCGGCTGTAACATCATCGACCACGTCAAGACTCAGATGCCCTATGTGTGCTGTTTTGCCGGCATTTCCATGGTGCTCTATGTGATTCTAGGCTTTTTCATGTAAGGATTCCGGCCCCCTCCTTGATTTTGGGAGGGGGCCGCATATTTGCGCTAAGCACCGAAAAATTTTTGTTTTCGGTGGTCTGACCCCTTGATAATTTTTCTGGCATTTGCTAAGATACAGAGGAAGAAACCCCTACAAAATGAAACGAGGAGGAATTGTATATGAAGATCGGTCTTTTAGGCTGCGGCGCCATGGGCAGTCTTTACGGTGGCTACCTCAGCAAGGTACATGAGGTCTATGTCTGCGACGTGTGGAAGGAGCATATTGAGGCGATCCGCGCCAACGGCATCCGTCTGGATGAGCCGGAGGGTGAAACCGCTGTGTTTACGCCGAAATACGCCACCACAGACCCCAGCGAAATCGGCCCTGTGGACCTGCTGATCGTATTTGTCAAGTACATGCTGCTGGAGGACGCGCTGAAAAACGCCAAGACCATGATCGGTAAGGACACCATCGTGCTCTCTCTGCAGAACGGTATCGGCAACTATGATGAGATCGCCAAGGTGGTGCCTGAGGAGCAGATCTGCTGTGGTACGACCGCTCACGGCTGCACCTTCCTGGAGCCGGGCCACGTGCGCCACACCGGCCGCGGCATCACCAATGTGGGCACCCTGAAGGGGCCCTACGCCAATGCAGAGAAGGTGGCGGACGCTCTGCGTCAGGCCGGCTTTGAAGCCGCTGCCCACGAGAATGTGATGCAGCTGATCTGGCACAAGCTGTTCGCCAACATCGCCATCAATGCCATCACCGCTCTGCTGGACCAGACCAACGCCACGGTTGCGGAGAATCCCTATGAGCACACCCTGGCGGAGAACATGGTCCGCGAGGCTGTCGCTGTCGCTAACGCCACCGGCTGCCATTTTGATGTGGAGGCGGAGCTGAAAAACGCCTTTGACGTAGCCATCGCCACCGGCACCAACCGCTCCTCCATGCTGCAGGATGTCACCCGCCAGCGGGAGACTGAGATCAAGATCATCAACGGCGCCGTGGTCAAAACCGGCAAAGAGGCTGGAATTCCCACGCCCTATAACGAGGTGATCTGCCAGCTGATCCAGGCCAAGCAATCCTTCTATCTGAAGAAATAAACAGAGAAAACCGCCTCCCTGCGTGGGAGGCGGTTTTTTAATTTCCAAACGCATTAACACAAGCAACCTGCTGCGGGCGGGTCTAAAAGAACCGAGACGCAGTCAAGGCTTGATCCATCCTGTCTGCGTCTTGGGCGCATGAAGGCTGATTTCTCTTTATGGTTTTAGTAATCCACCGGCATACGGCGCCATTTCCAACCGAATGAAATAGCCCTGGTCATGGTCGCAGACAGGACAGACCTTCGGCGCCTCCAGGCTCTCCTGTACATGGCCGCAGTTCAGGCACATCCAGGCGCACTTCACATCAGATACAAAAAGCTTCCCGCTCTCCAACAGGTCTGCCAAGTGGCCGAAGCGGTTGCCGTGCCCCTGCTCAATGGGCGCTATCTGCAAAAAGGACGCGGCAATTTTAGGAAAGCCCTCCGCTTTTGCAGTCTCCCCAAAGGAGCGATAGACAGGATCGTGCTCCTCATATTCGTTATGCTGGGCCATTCGCAGCAGCTCCGTCACATCGTTGGTAATATCCACGGGATAGCCGCCGTCAATCTGGATGGTACTGCCGGCCATTTCCTTCATATGGTTGTAAAAGATTTCGGCGTGCTCCTTTTCCTGTCCCGCTGTAAACTGGAAAACCGCTTCTAAAACATGGAGCTTCTGGCTTTTGCACAGAGATGCTGCAAAAGTATACCGGTTCCGGGCCTGGCTCTCTCCAGCAAAGGCTCGCATTAAATTTTTCAATGTCTCGCTGTCCTTGAAATCCACAGACATGGCGGAATCCTCCTCATTTGATTGGTAGCGGTAGGATTTCCCATCTGCGTATCTTTTATACGTGCGGCTCTCCGCCCTGGACCGTAATCTATCCGGCAGTATTCGTCTGCGCCACCGCAGTCAAAAGCCCCGCGCCGTGGGCGCGGGGCTTGTCCATCAGCCTTTTGGGAGCTGGTACTTCTGGAGGTTATCCTTGAGCCGCATGTTGAAGGCACTCTCCTCCTTCAGCTCGTTGATGTAGGTATGGCGGTCTACCTGGTCTCCCTGCTCCTCAATGATGGAAACAGCAATGTTGGAGCAGTGATCGCTGACCCGCTCCAAATTGGTCAGCAGGTCATTGAACACAAAGCCCAACTGAATGGTGCATGCGCCAGTCTGCAGGCGGCGGATGTGCTGCATGCGAATTTCTTCAATCAGACGATCAATTGTCTCCTCCAGGGGCTCCACCTCCACCGCCATCGCAGCGCTGTCCTGCTGGAAACTCCCAAAGGCTTTCTCCATGATCTCATCCATTGCCGCCAGCAGTACCTGCAGCTCTTCATTCGCAGGCTCCGAAAAGTGAAGTTCCTTTTCATGAAGCTCCTGCGCGGACTCCTGCAGATTCAATGCATGGTCGCCAATCCGCTCAAAATCCCCGATCGCATGGAGCAGGCGGGACACCGTTCGGATATCATTCATGGATACACCATGCTGGGAAATCTGGACCAAATAGCTGCCCAGCCGGTCCTCATAGATGTCCAGCTTGTCCTCATTGGCAAGAATCTCAGACTCCCGGGCATTGCTGTAATCAGACAGCTGACAAAGGGCCAAATGCACATTCTCTCTGGCGACCTCACCCATGCGGTTGCTCATGGCCACACATTCGCTGATGGCAACACTGGGGGTGTGCAGCAGAAGCGGGTCCAGAAAGGCAAACTCCTCCGCCTTGTTCTCGCCACGGATCACGGCTCTCGCCAGCTTTTCCAGCTGGCGAGAGAAAGGCAGCAGCATCAACGTGGTGAATACATTGAAAATGGTGTGGCAAGCGGCAATTCCCAGCGCGCCCACGGTGTAGTTCAAAAACTGGAAGTGGAACAGAATATCGCCGCCATAAAACAAGAGTAAACACACGGCAGAGCCGATAATGTTAAAGGAAATATGAATGACCGCCACCCGCCTCGCGTTTCGGTTGACGCCGATAGAGCTGATCAGCGCCGTGACACAGGTGCCGATATTCTGCCCCATAATCACGGGGATCGCTATTCCATATGTAATGGACCCGGTCAGTGCCAACGCCTGCAAAATGCCCACAGAGGCTGCGGAGGATTGAATCACACCCGTGAATACCGCGCCCACCAGAACGCCCAGAAGCGGGTTGTTGAACGCCGTCAGGAGGCTGGAAAACTCCGGCATATCTGCCAGAGGACTGACGGCCTGTTTCATCAGCTCCATGCCGTACATCAGGATGGAAAAGCCCACCATGATGCGGCCCATATCCCGGCGGCGCTGTTTCTTTGAGCCCATGATCAAGATGATGCCCGCCAGCGCCAGCAGAGGAGAGAAGTTCTCCGGCTTAAGTAGGTTGACAAAGACATTCTCACTCTCAATGCCCGTCATGGCCAAAATCCACGCAGTCAGCGTGGTGCCGATATTGGACCCCATAATGACGCCGATGGTCTGCCCCAGCTCCATGACGCCGGAGTTCACCAGCCCCACCAGCATCACGGTCATGGCGGAGGATGACTGAATGGCAATGGTAATCCCTGCGCCCAGCAGCAGGCTCTTCAGAGGGCTGGCGGTCATGCGCTTGAGCATTTGCTCCAGTCGGCCTCCAGCCATCTTTTCCAGGCTCTTGGACATGGTGGTCATGCCGTACAGAAAAAAGGCTAGGCCGCCGCAGAGGGTAAAGACAGAGAAAATATCCATGTCATCTCTCCTTTATAAAGTTCTCTGATCTCAGGCAGAACTATGATATTTTATTATATATGGTATGTGGAACATTGAGAAGCCGGGGAAACAAAAAAATATGAATTTCATGAAGAAAGCAAAGAATCTGTAAAATGTAGGCGATTCCTTTAGTAAAATAGACTGAGCTTTTCCTTTTTGGATGTTGCTGTCTTTCATTTTAAGATAGAACTTAAAGCTGCTCTTTCGACAAGATAGGTCCACCTTTCTGTGAAAAAACTGTTAAAATGAAACGCGCTTTCTTGAACCCTCTTGAAATTCTATGCTATATTAAGATTGTATTAATATAAAATGCAGCTGCGTATGTTTTCCTGTTGATCAATCTGACCAAGGACATCGCAGGGGCATCTAACGACCATATGAAGAGGTGACGGCATGCAGGGTATGCGGCAGAGTTGGCAGAACCATTTGGGACAGACGAAAACCATTTTATACGAAAAGGCCAGAGAGGCCCTTGCCTCTGTGCTGCCCATTACAGCCATTGTGCTGGTATTGTGCTTCACGATTTCACCGATACCGCCAGACACGTTATTGACGTTTCTAGTGGGAGCTGTCCTGCTGATCTTTGGTATGGCCCTTTTCACTCTAGGGGCCGAGACAGCTATGACTCCCATTGGTGAGCGGGTGGGCGCTCATATGACCAGGTCAAGAAAGCTGTGGGTGGTCATTACCATCAGCTTTTTAATCGGCGTTATCGTCACGGTGTCAGAGCCGGACCTGCAGGTTCTGGCGGAGCAGGTGCCCAGCGTCCCCAACGCCGTTCTGGTGGGCGCTGTGGCGATTGGTGTCGGGGCCTTCCTGGTGATTTCCCTGCTGCGCATCCTCTTTCGGGTTCCCCTGCAGTGGATGCTGGTGGGCTTTTATATCGTGGTTTTCGCCCTCTCTCTTTTTGTGCCAAAGGATTTCCTTGCCATTGCCTTTGATTCCGGTGGCGTCACCACCGGCCCCATGACGGTCCCTTTCATCATGGCCCTGGGCCTGGGTGTAGCCTCTATCCGCAGCGATGAAAATGCCGCCCAAGATAGCTTTGGCCTAGTGGCTCTGTGCTCCATTGGCCCCATTTTGGCCGTGTTAATCTTGGCGCTGGTCTATCCCGCCTCAGGAGCCTATACGCCGGCGGAGGTCCCGGCTGTGACAGATACCCGTGCCCTGTGGAGTCTGTTTGCCGTGGCTTTTCCAAAGTATTTTCACGAGGTGGCGGTATGTCTTGCGCCCATCGGCGCATTCTTCGCCATTTTTCAAGTGATCTCTTTGCACCTTTCCCGAAAAAAAGTGTTGAAAATTGTGGTTGGTCTCCTTTATACTTACTTTGGATTAGTCCTTTTCCTCACAGGGGTCAATGTGGGCTTTTCCCCGGCGGGCAGTTATCTGGGCCAGCAGATTGCCGCCCTCTCCTATCACTGGATTCTCATCCCCATTGGTATGATGATGGGCTGGTTCATTGTCCAGGCGGAACCCGCCGTCCATGTTCTGAATAAGCAGGTGGAGGAAATCACCTCCGGCGCCATTCCCGGCAAGGCCATGAGTACCAGCTTGTCTATCGGTGTGGCCGTCTCCATTGGTCTTGCCATGACCCGGGTGCTGACCGGTATTTCCATCTTCTGGTTCCTGATACCTGGCTACTTGGCGGCATTGATTCTATCCTTTCTGGTCCCCAGCATGTTTACTGCCATCGCCTTTGACTCTGGCGGCGTGGCATCCGGCCCCATGACCGCCACATTTTTGCTGCCCTTTGCCATGGGTGCCTGTGAAGCCTTGGGCGGCAATGTGATTACCGATGCATTCGGCGTTGTGGCGATGGTGGCGATGACACCGCTTTTGACCATCCAGTTGTTAGGACTGTTCTATCAGTGGAAGCTGAAGCGCACCGCGCCGGAGAAATCTCCCCAAATCGTCACAGACGAGGAAATTATTGACTTGTAAGAGAATTGGAAAGGAGGTCTCCTGCTATGAACGAGGCTGTTCTGATCATCACCATAACAGATCGGAACCGTGGCGGAGAGTTTGCCGCCTGGTATCAATCGCAGGGAATTCCCCTGGTTTTAACTGCCCTGGGCCGCGGAACAGCCACGACGGAAATCCTGGACTATCTGGGCTTGGAGGCCACGGAAAAGTCCGTGCTGCTGTGCATCGCGCAGCGCTCCCCCCAGCTGGTGCATCAAGCGGAAAAGGAACTGTGGCTGGATATCCCTGGCCGGGGCGTCCTGATGACAGTGCCGCTGTCCAGCATTGGCGGAGCCACGGCACGGGATTATTTGTTGCGGCAGGAGGAGCCAGAGACTATGGAGAGTAAATCCACACATGAGCTGTTGATCGTCATCACGAACCAGGGCCATACGGACCAGGTAATGGCAGCGGCCCGCAGCGCGGGCGCGACTGGCGGCACCTCTGTCCACGCGAAAGGTACCGGCACTGACTTGGCCCACAAGTTCTTTGGTGTCTCCATCGCGGCAGAGCGAGAGCTGGTGTTTATTCTGGTGAAGGCCGATGATCGTCGGGAAATCATGAAGGCCGTGATGACCCAGGCCGGCATGCAGACAGCCGCCCAATCCCTGGTCTTCTCCCTGCCTGTCTGCGATATCGCAGGTCTGCGGCGTTTAGAGGACGAATAACTCCGGTGCAAAAGTACAGGCCATGGGGATAGATCGCCATCCCCATGGCCTGTATAACTGTTGCAAAAGCACGCCTCGTACTCTGACAAGTCCCCTGAATCCTCTTGAGATGGCAGCCACAGGCGCATTGGTCTTTTGCGCCGAAAGGGAGGCCCCATATGGCCGCTTCCAGGTACGGAACCACCGAACCGCATAACCGCACCTGTGTGCCTACAGGTGTTAGGTAAAACCTCGGCGCAGGCGGAATCCACTGCCACCGGGCATGGGAAAGTGAGCATGTGGAGCCTGCGGCGTAAACTCAAAAAGGAAGACACGCTGAAAAGCGTGTCTTCCTTTTTTGGTGCGCGAGGCGGGACTTGAACCCGCACGTCCGTAAAGGACACTAGAACCTGAATCTAGCGAGTCTGCCAATTCCACCACTCGCGCATTTGGCGAAAGGTCCCTTTTTAAGTGGACCTGGTGCGGCTGACGGGACTTGAACCCACACGTCGAATCGACACCAGCACCTCAAGCTGGCCTGTCTACCAGTTCCAGCACAGCCGCAGATCAACAACCCCTGGAAAAGACTGCTTGATCATTATAGCTGGAACCGGCCCTGTTGTCAACCCAAAATTCCACTTTTTTATAAATTTTTTTCCCCGCCAGTTTACACCGGCGGGGATATGCGCCTTCAGCGGTTTTCCATGGGGATATAGGAGCGGACCTCCTCCACACACTCATAGCGAGGGCGGATCAGCTTGCCGCCGGAGGAGAGTTCCTCCATGCGGTGGGCGCTCCAACCAGAAATACGAGCCACCGCGAACAGCGGCGTGTACAGCTCCCCAGGCAGGCCCAGCATCTCATAGACAAAACCGCTGTAAAAATCAATGTTCGTGGAGATGGCGTCCTTATGGCGCCGCTCCATCAGCAGCTGTTTACCGATTCTCTCCACGTTGCTGTACAGCGCCAATTCCTGCTCCAGACCCTTTTCTCCCGCCAGACGGTGGACATAGTCCCGGAAAACCTCGCACCGGGGATCGGAACGGGTGTAGACGGCGTGGCCCAGGCCGTAGATGAGTCCGCTGCGGTCAAAGGCCTCCTTGTCCAGGAGCTTCGTGAGGTATTGGGTGATCTCGCCCTCGCTGCCCCAGTCCCGGACATGGGTCTTGATATCATCCATCATATCCATGACCTTACTGTTGGCACCGCCATGGCGGGGACCCTTCAGGGAGGCCATGGAGGCTGCAATCGCGGAATACGTATCTGTTCCGGAGGAAGTGACCACATGGTTGGTAAAGGTAGAGTTGTTGCCGCCGCCATGGTCTGCGTGCAGCACCAGCGCCACGTCTAAAACCCGAGCCTCCAGCTCCGTGTAGCTCCGGTCCTCCCGCAGCATCCGCAAGAAGTTCTCCGCCGTGGAGAGCTCTGGCTTCGGCACGTGGATGAAGAGGCTCTCACCCTGGCTGTACCTCCAGGCCTGATAGGCGTAGATGGCCAGCACCGGCATGTTGGCAGTCAGCTGGAGGCACTGGCGCAGCACGTTCTCCAGCCCCACGTCATTGGGCTTGTCGTCATAACAAAAGAGTGTCAGGATCGCCCGCTGCATAGTGTTCATCAGGTCCTTGGGCGGCGCCTTCATGATGACGTCCCGGAAGAAGTTGGTGGGCAGCGTACGATAGGATGCCAGCTGCACACAGAAGTCCTGGAGCTGATCGGCAGTGGGCAGCTCGCCAAAGAGCAGCAGATAGGCCGCCTCCTCAAAGGCAAAGCGCCCCCGCTCTGCGGAGCCCTTGACGATTTCCCGACAGTCAATTCCCCGGTAGTACAGCATCCCCTCGTCTGGGATGATATGCTCTCCGTCTGGCCCAGAGGTCACTTGGTACGACTGAATCTCACCTACGCGGGTCAGCCCTGTCAGCACACCGCGGCCATCCTCATCCCGCAGCCCCCGCTTCACGTTGTACTCCTTATATAGACGGGGATCGATGTAGTTCTTTTTCTCCCACTGCTCCTTCAGCGCCAGAAGCGCAGGAGTAATCTCGCAGTAAGCATTTTCCCGCTTTTCGTTCCAGATCATGGCAAGGCTCCTTCCCGTGCTTTTAGTATAATGCAATATTACCACGCCGTTCTTTCATAATCAAGGGTATTTCATGAAAATTATTGGATGTTCTTTTCTTTTTTTGCATTTTTTCAGCTGTAACTTGCATCTCTTCCTGAAATCACGCAAAAAATGGCGCCACCTTTTCAGGTGGCGCCATGTGGAGCTCTGCTTGATCTGGGATTCTATATCTGAGACAAAACCTCGCCAATGGGTTCCGTGATGACCAGCGCCGCATCCAGGTCTCTTCCCACGGCGGATTTGTTGATCAGCACCAGCCGGTTCCCCCGGTAGTAGTTGATCAGTCCCGCCGCAGGCCAGACATTCAGAGAGGTGCCGCCGATCATCATGAGGTCCGCCTCAGAGATGGCGCGGACCGCGGCATGTAAGGTATCTTCATTGAGCCCCTCCTCATACAGTACCACGTCGGGCTTGATGATTCCCCCGCAGTCGCAGCGTGGTACTCCCTCCGTGTGCAGGATGTGATCCAGGCCATAGAACTTCCCGCACCGCTCGCAGAAGTTTCTGTGGACACTGCCGTGGAGCTCCAGCACATTCCGACTGCCCGCGGCCTGGTGCAGCCCGTCAATATTTTGAGTGACAACGGCCTTTAGCCTCCCCTCCTTCTCCCATTGGGCCAGCTTTTTGTGGGCGGCATTGGGCTTTGCGTCCGGCGCGAGCAGCTTGGCCCGATAGAAGCGGAAAAATTCTTCGGGGTTGCTTTTATAAAAGCTATGGCTTAAAATCACCTCAGGCGGATAACTCCACTCCTGGTGGTACAGCCCGCCGGTGCTGCGGAAATCCGGGATGCCGGACTCCGTACTGACCCCGGCACCGCCGAAAAACACGATGCTGCTGGAGGCGTTAACCAGCTCCCGCAGCGTTTTGATACTCTCTGTCATCAGAAAATCCCTCCATTTCATCATCAAGGAGCGCTGCCATGAATATCCAGATCTTTGGTTCCTCTAAGTCCTTTGATACCAAAAAAGCGGAGCGGTGGTTCAAGGAGCGCCGCATCAAATACCAGTATATCGACGTCCCTTCAAAGGGATTATCCCTCCGGGAATACCAATCCGTCAAGCGGAACGTGGGCTTTGCAGATCTGGTGAATGCAAAATGCCGGGCCTATGAGGATTTATATATGGCCTATCTCACTCCTGATGCTCAGGAGGAGAAGCTGCTGGAACACCCAGAGCTTTTCGCCACTCCCATCGTCCGCAACGGCAAGGAGGCCACCGTTGGCTATTGTCCGGACATCTGGGCACAATGGGAATAAGCGCCTTGTATCCGATCCCCGATCTCTCCATGGAAGGGAGGATTTCCCATGCGCTCGATCTCCCCGCCTAAAAATCTCTTCCTGCGGGGCATTTATTTAATGACCCGCAGGTACCTGCGCCATAATGTAGGGATTCAAAGCGCCGCTCTGGCCTTTTATCTGCTTTTTACGCTCTTTCCAGTCCTGATCTTTATCAGTGCCCTGCTGGGCCTTTTGAATCTGGATGTGGCTGCCATCATTCAGGCACTGCGGACGATCCTACCGGCAGATGTTCTGAATCTGGTGGAGATGTATTTGACGTATGTCAGCTCCAACCACAGCCCGCAGCTACTGCTCTTCGGCCTCTTCTTCTCCATTTATTTCCCCATGCGCGCCACCAACGCTCTGATGCGCTCCGTCCGCACCGCCTATCACCTGGGACCGCCTCGCGGGGTGATTCTCCCCCGGGTCAAGGCACTGTTGTATACCGTGCTGCTGATTATCACCATCGCTTTGACCCTGACGCTGATGACTGTGGGGGATCGCGTTCTCATCTATGCTGTGGAGCATTTTCACCTGCCGGCTGTCGCTGCAGGGATGTGGGCGCGGCTACGGTTTCCAGTGTCTGCTCTGGTGGGATATTTCGCACTGTTCTTCCTCTACGCTTTGGCGCAGGACGGCCGCCAGCCCTGGCGGAATATCTGGCCCGGTACGCTGGCAGCTCTGGCCGCCTGGCTGTTTATCAGCTGGGTCTATGCCATGTATGTCAATAACTTTGCCAACTACTCGGTGTTGTACGGTTCCATCGGTACTGTCATTGTTCTGCTGATCTGGCTGAATCTCACCGCTGTCACGCTCATCATGGGCGCTGAGCTCAACGGTACCCTGATCAGCCTGCGCAAGGACGGCGGAGGCGCTTCTCTCTAGCCTCTTCCCATGTGGCGGGGCCACCAAAAATTTCTGGCATCTGTTTAGAACCTGGAAAAATTTTTATTCCGTTCACACCCTGTACCCTGTCTGACTGGTATAATCTTCTTCAATAAACAACATTTCGCAATTTTGGAAAGGATGAATCCAATATGGAACATGCTCTGCAGGAATATGCCCGGCTTTTGGCCCGGGTGGGCCTGAATATTCAAAAGGGACAGCGTCTGGTCATCTCCGCTCCCGTGGAGTGCGCCGACTTCGCCCGCCTGTGCGCGCAGGAGGCCTATGACGCCGGCTGCGGCGAGGTGGTGATGAACTGGCACGACGACGCCTTGACCCGCATGAAGTACCTGCATGCCGAAGACGGCGTCTTTGACGCGGTCCCCCTCTGGAGGCGGCATTTTTTCAATGACCACGCCCTGGAGGGTGCGGCCTATCTCGCCATTTCCGCCACGGACCCAGAGAACCTCAAAGGCGTAGACCCCCAGCGCATTGTCCGCTCCCAGCAGGCCAGCGGCAAGGCTCTCAAGGACTTTGACCGCCTGCAAATGTGCGGGGGCTTTCCCTGGTGCATCGCCTCCATCCCCATTCCCAGCTGGGCAAAAACCGTCTTTCCGGGTCTCCCGGAGGCGGAAGCCATGGAGAAGCTCTGGAACGCCATCTTCCAGGCGGTGCGCATCCGCGGAGACGGCTCCGCAGTGGAGCGGTGGCAGGAGCATCTTCAGACGCTCCACCGCCGGCTGGACCGCCTGAATGCCCTGCGCTTCAAGTCGCTGCACTATGTCAACTCCCTGGGCACCGACCTCACGGTAGAGCTGCCGGAGGGGCATATCTGGCAGGCGGGAGACGATGTGACGCTCTCCGGCCAGAGTTATATTGCCAACATCCCCACGGAGGAGATCTTCACCGCTCCCCTGAAAAGCGGAGTCAATGGCGTGGTGTACTCTGCCATGCCCCTGGTGAACGACGGCGCCATCATCGACAAGTTCCACTTTGTGGTCAAGGACGGCAAAATCGTGGAGGCCCATGCGGAAAAGGGCGAGGAGGCTCTGAAGGCCGCTATTTCCGTGGACGAGGGCGCCTGCTATTTCGGCGAAGTGGCCCTGGTCCCCTATGACAGCCCCATCTCCAACCAGAAGATTCTCTTCTACAACACTCTTTTTGACGAGAATGCCGCCTGCCATATCGCTTTCGGTGAGGCGTACCCCTGCCTGGAGGGCGGCCAGCGAATGAACAAGGACGAGCTGAAGGCCCGGGGCCTCAACGATTCCATCACCCACGTGGACTTCATGGTGGGCACACCGGATTTGAGCATCCTGGGCACCACCCATGACGGAAAGGAGATTCCGGTCTTTGTAGACGGCAACTTTGCGCCGGAGCTCTGAACCCCTGCGGAGGCGGTCCTCCGCGCACATGAGAGAAAGAAGGAATTGCAGATGTTTTATGAGCAGAGAAAAACCGATGCAGATGTTCTGATCTGCGAAGGCGCCTGCGTGGTGGGGGATGTAGACCTGGCACCCGGCGTCAGCGTCTGGTATAACGCCGTTTTGCGGGGAGATGAGGGGGCGATCTCTGTGGGCCGGGAGACCAATCTCCAGGACGGCGTCATTCTCCATGCAAACACTGTAGTGGGCCAAGGCTGCACTGTGGGCCACGGCGCCATTCTGCATGGCTGCACGGTGGGGGACCATGTTCTGATCGGCATGGGCTCCATCGTGCTGGACGGCGCCAGAATCGGGGATCACTGCATCGTGGGCGCCGGCGCCCTGGTCACTGGCAAGATGGACGCCCCCGCCGGCTCCATGATTTTGGGCAGCCCCGCCAAGGTGGTCCGCCCGCTGACGCCGGAGGAGCTCCAGAGCATTCAGGAGTCCGCCCAGGACTATCTGCACATGGCGCGGCAATACCGGAAGGGCTGAGGGCGAAACCGCCAAAAGGCTGTTTCCTCGTGAGGCTTCTTTTGGCGGTTTGCCGCTTGTATTGATCAGCAGGGACGGTTATACTGGCATTCGGCGGAACGTAAACGTTTTTCTGTCGGATAAAGGAGCCGTTTTTATGACACTTCATGTTTCTCCCCAGACCCGCCGGGTCTTTTACCTGTCCCTGCCCATCTTTGCCGAGCTGCTTTTACAGCTGCTGGTGGGAAACATGGACCAGTTCATGATCTCTCACTTCGGTTCTGCTGCCGTGGCCTCTATCGGCAACGGCAACCAGGTGATGAACGTGGTGATTATTGTCCTGGAAACCATGAGCGCTGCCACCACGATTCTGCTGACTCAGCACATCGGCGCTGGAAAAACTGGCGATGCCTGCAATGAAATCGCCACCGTGGGCACCGCCGTCAGCGCCGTGTTCAGCCTGGGAATGGGGCTGCTGCTCTTGCTGGCGCCCGAGGTGCTCTTTACGTTACTGCGGACGCCGGCGGAGTCCTTTTCAGGTGCCTGCCTGTACACCCGGATCGTGGGTGGCGCTGTGCTGCTGCAGGGGTTATACATCGAGCTCTGCGCTGTGCTACGGAGCTATACCCTGCTGCGCGAAGTGGTGAGCGTCTCCGTGGTAATGAATCTTCTGAACATCATGGGAAACGCCATTTTGATCAACGGCTTCTTCGGTCTGCCCCGCATGGGCGTGGCGGGCGCTGCCGTGTCCACCTGTATTTCCAAGGCAATCGGGCTGACTCTTGTGATCTGGACCCTGCGGCGTAAGTGTACCGTCCGCTTCTCCCTGCGATATCTGAGGCCCTTTCCCTGGACCACATGCAAGCATCTCCTTGGCATTGCCATGCCCTCTGGAATGGAGTCCTTGTCCTATAATGTGTCCCAGATTTTTATCCTGCGGTTCATCAATCTGATGGGAACCGCTGTGATTGCCACCAAGGTTTACGCCAGCATGCTGGCAAATGTCGCTTATGTGTATTCCATCGCTGTGGCGCAGGCCACCCAGATCATTCTCGGCTATCTGCTGGGCGGCCGGAAGCTGGAGGAGGTGTCACCCCGGGTATGGTCCACCATCCGGATCGCCTTGATGGTATCAGAGCTGTTAACATTGGTAATTTTTTTCTTCTGCGACCCCATTTACAGCATTTTTACGGACGACCCGGTGATTCACACCCTGGGACGCCAGATTGTTCTAGTGGAATTTATTTTGGAAGTGGGCCGCTCTGTGAATATCGTCATGACTCGCTGCCTGACCACTGCCGGAGATGTTTGGTATCCTGTGGCAATCGGTATCTTCAGCATGTGGATTGTCGCGGTGGCTGGCGGCTGGCTGCTGGGCCATACGCTGTCCTGGGGCCTGGTGCGAATCTGGGTTGCTATGGCCTGTGACGAAGGTCAGCTGGGCGCACTCTTTACTTTGCGGTTCAGACAAGGCCAGTGGCGGAAAAAGCGGCTGGTCTAGGAACCGCCGAAAGGAACGTCATACAATGGAATGGAATAAACAGAGGATCGCGGAGCTGCTGGCGGTGGTGTGCGGCGGCGTGGCTTTTTACTGTGCCCTTCAAAACCTGGGAACGGCTGCGGCAGCTTTGCGCTGGCTGCTTGGCATTCTCAGTCCCTTCCTTCTGGGCGGAGCGCTGGCCTTTGTTCTGAATGTACCTATGCGGGCCATTGAACGACACCTGTATCCATACAGCCGCCGCGGAGCAAAATTCCGCCGTCCCCTGGCCCTGGTGCTGACATTGCTGGCTGTCCTGGGGGTCTTGACACTAGCCAGCAGTGTGATCGGCCCCGGCATTGCGGATGCGGTGATGACCATTGTTCGCCAGATTCCCTCGGCCCTTGACCGGCTTCGGGAGCAGCTGGAGGCCCTGGCAGCATATCTTCCGCTGCTGGAGCAAACCCTGACGGATCTGGAGCTGAGCATCCCCTGGGACGATTGGTACGCCGCCGCTGTAAATTTTGCCAAGAATTTCGGCTCCGGCCTGGTGTCCTCCGGAAGCGGACTGATTGGCGGCGTGGTCAGCGGCATCAGCACCTTTGTCATCGGACTCATTTTCTCCTTCTACATCCTGATCCAAAAGGAGAAGCTCAGCCGGCAGGTCCGGCAGATTCTCTACGCTCTTCTGCCCCTCCGGGGAGCGGATCGGACATTAGAGGTTCTGCGCCTTACCAACCGCACCTTTTCCAGCTTTCTCTCCGGTCAGTGCCTGGAGGCTGTGATCCTAGGAACCTTGTTTGTGGTCTCTATGACGATTTTTCGTCTTCCCTACGCGCTGCTGGTAGGAGTTCTGATTGCTCTGACGGCTCTGATTCCCATCGTGGGTGCCTTTATTGGCTGCGGCGTGGGCGCGCTGCTGATTGCCGTCACAGACCCCTGGAAGGCGCTGTTTTTCATCGTGCTCTTCCTGGTGCTACAGCAGATCGAGGGCAATCTGATCTATCCTCATGTGGTGGGTTCCTCGGTGGGACTTCCCTCCATCTGGGTACTGGCCGCGGTAACCCTCGGCGGAAAGCTGATGGGAATTCTTGGCATGCTGCTTTTCATTCCCCTGTGCTCGGTGCTCTACGCGCTGTTCCGTTCCTTTGTCAAAGGCCGTCTGGCTGAAAAAAAGGTTCCTTCCAGCAGGTGGCGGGATGCGCCGCCAGACCCCAAGCGAAAATAGAAAAAACCTTCGGAAATATTCCGAAGGTTTTTTCTATTTTTCTATTGACAACAATCCTTGTCAATGCTATGCTATGTATGACAACGATCATTGTCATTTTGACTGCTATTATTGGCAAGAAGGGAGCGACGCCTATGCCGCTGTACAACCGGCTCAAGGAGTACCGCGCCCGTTTGGGCGTGAATCAGCAGGAGATGGGAACGCTGGTGGGCGTGTCCCGGCAAACCATCAGTCAGATCGAACGCGGGGACTACTCTCCCTCGGTCACACTGGCCCTGAAGCTGGCAAAGGTCTGTCAGGTACATGTGGAGGATATCTTTTCGTATCAGGAGGAGGAACGACATGAAACGTGATGATAAGGGGATCAACCGCAAAGCCTTTCCGAAATTTTTGCTGTGGGTTCTCCTGGGCGGCGTGCTGGGCTTTTTTGCCGGGCTTGCCGGTGGAATTGCCAGTGACCTTCATCTGGCAGATTCCGTGGAGGCATGGCTCACCGGGGTTTTGCAAGCTGCTGCCCCCTTGGGAATCCCTGTTACCTCCGGCGTTCTGCTGGCTATCTGCCTGGGATTCTATCTCTCTGCCAAGCGGCTCTATATGGCTTGGGATGGAGAGGACGAGACGCTTCCGGATCAAGTGGATAGGAAGCTCAATTATACGCTGCTCTGCTCTTCCCTGGCAACCATTCTGGACTTCTTCTTTATCGCGGTCGGCGTCCTCTACACGGACAGCGGGCGGATGGCTCTGCTGATCGTAGGAGAAATGCTGGTCTCCGTGGCGCTGGTCGTCCTGGTGCAGCAGAAAATTGTAGACCTGGTTCGCCGGATGAACCCGGAAAAGCAGGTCAGTGTATACGACAGCAAATTCCAGAAAAAGTGGTATGACACCTGTGACGAAGCCGAGCGGTCCCAAATCGGCCAGGCATCTTATCAGGCCTTTCAGGCGGCCAATCGTGCCTGCATTGCCCTGTGGCTGGTGCTTTTGCTGCTCAGCTATGTCCTTCCCATCGGCCTTCTGCCCATGGCGGCGGTGTTGCTCATCTGGGCTGTGCTGCAGGTGAGCTACATCTTGGCGTGCATTCGTCTTGGTGCGCGAGGAGCATAGAAGACTTTGTTCTCAGCCCCGGTATTGAAAATCTAACGGAATCAGGATGCCCTGCTTGCCAGCGGGGCATCCTTGTGCTATCCTAATAGGGGTCCCCGGTACGCCAATCCCCCAGGAAAGGAATTGCCATGAAACAAAAGAAACATGAAAAAAAACCTTATCGCAAAATTTTAAAAGAGGCTATGGCCAAGGAGCTGCGGGAGCACAAGAGCTCTTTCATTGTGTTCTATATTCTGCGGCTGCTGGTGCTGATCATCTTGGTCCGCCAAGTGATGCTTAGGAACTATGAGGGCACCTTTTTCTGTGCGCTGACCATTGTGCTGCTGTATCTCCCCAGTTGGGTGCAGGTGCAGCTGCGAATTGAATTGCCGCCGCCTTTGGAGATTACCATTTTGTGCTTCATTTTCGCGGCAGAAATTCTAGGTGAAGTCAACGCCTTTTATGTGGTGATTCCCGGCTGGGATACCATGCTTCACACCTTGAACGGCTTTCTCTGCGCAGCCGTGGGCTTTTCCCTGGTGATGCTCCTGAACAATGACGAGCGATTAACCTTCGATCTCTCCCCGCTGTTTTTGGCTCTGGTGGCCTTTTGTTTCTCCATGACCATCGGCGTGCTGTGGGAATTTTTTGAATTCAGCATGGATTTCTTTTTGGGCACAGACATGCAGCGGGATACAGTGGTTCACGCCATCCACAGCTCCGCATTGGATGTCACCCGCTCCAACAAGGTTGTAACCATCCCAGATATCCAGGATGTGGTCATTAACGGTCAGAGTCTGGGCCTTGGCGGCTATCTGGACATTGGCATCATTGACACCATGAAGGACCTGTTTGTGAACTTCATCGGCGCGGTGGTGTTCTCTGTCACCGGCTTTTTCTATGCCCGCAGCAAGGGCGCCAAACGGACACCGGCGCAGAGTTTTGTCCCCAGCAAAAAGACCGAGGAACAGGACTATCTGCGTCAGGCGGAGGAACATTTGGATGCCCCGCCTGAGGATCGACAGGCGCCGTGATCCATCCGTTTTCCTAGCTGACCATGGCTGGACAGATTCTGCCTGCTTGTGTTTGCATAGCAAGCAGACGCCATCTCCTCTCCCTTGCGGGGCACCCGGAAAGGAGCTGCAATCACTTCGTGCACTCCTGGATCTTTCTGTGTGCCCGGTGCGCTGAATTCTGCATGAAGTTTTATGAGCGAATCATCGCCGCTTCTCTACCGGAGAGGTCATTTTTCCTGCCTCTGATGGAGAATCACTCCCCCTGCTGTGTCTGGACCTGTTCCAGGCACAGCTTTTTTCTGCGGATGACGGATATTCCCCATGCCTTTTCTTCATAATCCTGTTTTCCCCCCACTTTTCACTCTCGCCGCTGCCATTTTCCTGTCTGCCTGATTGGAGGGGAAGCATGTCCAGTGTTCCCCAAGGCATGCGGCAGGCCTTTCGAGCGGTTCCCCAGGGCTTTGTGTCCGTCATATTCCCCCGCATCTGCGCATAGGATGGACCAACTAGAGGCGGGGAGTGAAGGTGTTTGAAAGAAAATATGGAGGAGCGGGCAGAACGCCTGGCTCTTTACATCATAGAGAACCGGACCACGGTCCGCGCCGCCGCACAGAAGTTCGGCATCAGCAAAAGCACCGTCCACAAGGACATCTCGGAGCGGCTGCCCCAATTCAACGGGGCTCTGTACAGCCAGGTGAAGGAGGTGCTGGAGGTGAACAAAGCTCAGCGGCATATCCGGGGCGGCATCGCCACCCGCAAAAAGTACCGCGGCGTCTGACGCCGCACAAGGAGGGAATCCTGATGGCAAATCATTCCGGCGGACGAGGCCGGCAAATTCGGGCCACTGCTGCCAAACAATCCGGCACCCCTGCTTTTACAGAGCCGGAGGTCCGCCGATGGCCTCATCCGGTGGACGGCTCGGAGGTGCCGCCGGCCTCAAATCGCCAGGCGGCCAGATCCATGGCTCCCGGACAAATTGATACCGCACTGTATTATATTCACTGCGCGCTTTCCTACCAGAATCAACTGCTGGCAGATATCAAGTCGCTCCTGGAGCAGCTAACTGTTGAACAAACGCCGTCTGATGGAGAAAAATAGCGGCAAAGCCGCTATTTTTTCTCTTGTGTTTTCCTGGGACGGGCTATATAATAAGGAACAGTATTATGTAAATCCTCGAAGGAGCTGTTTCGTATGTCCAGAGCCCGTTCCTCCCGCCGTCAGCGCAGTAAGCTGAACCAACGTCTCGCCCTTGTCCTGGTGCTGCTGGTGGCTGTGACCCTTTTTGTCGGTTACAACAAACTGTTTCAGGCCCCGGAACAGAAAACGCCGGAGGACCCGGTTCTGGATGACAGCACAGACACCACTGACCTGGAGTCGGAGGCTCTGCGTTCCCATCTGGAGCGCAAGCCGAATTTCTACACCATCCTGGTCTCCGGCGTGGATGATCATAACGGCGGCAGCGACACCAACATTTTAGTGGCTGTAGATGCCGAAAACAATTATATCTACGGAGTGAGTATTCCCCGGGATACCAAATCCATCATCCACGGCCGCAACCAAAAAATCAACTATGCCTATAACGCCGGCGGCATTGACCTGCTGGCGCAGACGATCTCAGATCAGCTGGGCATTCCGGTGGACTACACGGTTTCCGTGGACCTGCAGGGCTTTGTCGCCCTGGTGGACGCCATCGGCGGCGTAACCTTTGACGTGCCCATCAACATGAATTATGAGGACCCCTATCAAAATCTCTATATTCATATCTCAAAAGGCGTGCAGACGCTCAGCGGCGCCGACGCGCTGAAGGTGGTCCGCTTTCGGGAGGGCTATGCCACACAGGATATCGGCCGCATGGAGACCCAGCAGAATTTTCTCAAGGCCGTGGCCAAGCAGGTTCTAACCGTCGGAAATCTGGACAAGATTGATGACTTTGTGAAAATTTTTCAGACCTATGTGGAGACGGACCTGACGGTTGGAAACCTTGCATGGCTCGGAAAGGAGGCCATCGGCATGGGCGCCGACGCCATCAGTTTCTCCACCCTGCCCAGTGAGTGGCACTCCCCTTATATCTATCTGGACACCGAGGCCACCCTGGCCCTGGTAAATGAATATCTGAACCCCTATGTAGAGGACCGTGTGGCAGAGGACCTGCATATCTGCACCTGAGCACATGGTGATACTGGAAAGGAGCTCTCTTTGAAAAAACGCACATATGCCCTTCTCCTGGCTCTGGGACTGTTGCTGACCACACCGGCGCTGGCCGCGCAGGACGGCAATTTCTCCCGGGTCCAGACCTATCATAACCAATTTTCTGACCTTTCCGCGGATTCTGTCTTTTATGACAATGTCTCCGCGCTGTATGAGTACGGTCTCTCCGTCGGAAAGGCCGACGGCACCTTTGGCTTGACAGATCCCCTGACGGTGGGACAGGCGGTCATTTTTGCAGCACGCATCCGAAGCCTCTACCGCACCGGGGACCCAGAGTCGGGTCCTGCCGCCTACGGCAGTGACGGCGGTTCTGTCGCCGGACAGTATCTGCGCTATCTCCAAGCAGAGGGTGTGCTGGACAAAGCCCTGGACAATGAGCTCTCCAGCATCGCTACCCGGGCCCAGATGGCCCATATTCTGACAAACATTTTGCCGGAGGAGACACTGCCCTCCATCCACACGGACCTGATCACCCAGGCCTATGCCTCCCGCCGCTTTTTGACCGATGTGACAGAGTACACTCCCTATTATCAGGATATCCTGTCCTTGTACCGCAAGGGCATATGCCTTGGCAGTGACGAGACTGGTTCTTTCCTGCCGGACGCCTCGATTACCCGCGGTGCTGCGGCCGCCATGCTGACCCGGATGGTGGACCCCTCCCTTCGGGTGACCCCCTCCTGGAATTTGACGGAGAGCGCACAGGGCACTGCCTTGGCGGACCTGGTGGAGCCCGGGCGCTATATCGCCTCTCCCACAACAACGGAGGAAATTGCCCAGGACATTCGCTATATGCTCTCTTCCGGCAGCAATCAGCTGACTCTGCAGTATTCCGGTATCTCTGCCATCCAGGCACGACAGGTGATGGAAAAGGCTCTGTCCATCACCAAAAGTTACTGTGAGCAAAGCTATAACAGCGTCACCTGTTCTTTCCATCCATCCGGGAGCATGACACTGACCTTTTCTGCCGTGGATCTGACCTCTTCACAAATTGAAACCTATCGAACCGCCGCCATGGATTCCGCCATCGCCGTTCACGACCAAATGTGGGAGGAGGGTCTTGTGACCTCCGATATGACAGAGTGGGAAAAGGCCCGGGTTTACTATACCTGGATCTGTGAAAACTGTGTGTATGACTATGATGCCACAGAGAATTCCCTCAGCCATATTCCCTACAGCCTGTTTACAGAGGGCACTGCCGTGTGCGACGGTTATACTGGTGCCTATAATCTGCTTTTAAAACTGGAGGGAATTGACTGCTACGCCCTCTCCAACAGTGGCCATATCTGGACTGTCGCCAGCCTGGATGGAACCGAGGTCCACATTGATACTACATGGGGAGACAGCGGTCCCACCCCGGACTATACCTTTTTTGCCATGACGCCTGCGGAGTCCTGGCAGCAGCACCCCTGGTAAAAATCAGAAAGCCGTCAGATGGATAGCCAAGCCTCCAACAGTACTGCTTCTCCCCTTGGTGCGGCGGTTTTTGCTGGCAGCGCACTGCCTGCCGGGCAATACCGTCAGAGTGGCATAGGCGTTCCGGCGCTCTTTCGGAGACGGCAGCCAGTATGCATGGTAACATTCCGTCAAACACTGCGGGTCCCTTGGCGCGATGATTTTGAGGCGCGCAGGATCGCTATCACACCTGACGGACCGCCCCGGATGGCGGCCTTGGTTTAACAGGAAAGACAGCCTGGGAGGATTGCAGCAATCCCCCCAGGCTGTTCCCATTCACTTCAGAGATAACGGGCCGTTGGCCCGTTATCTTTTTATGGCTTTTCTTGCGCTAAATCTCGATAATAAGCCACCAATAGATCCACCACCGTTCCATAGGACTGGATGCCCCGCTCATCGCCATAGGCTTTCAGCAGCCCATCGTAAACCTGGTTAGAGACAGTCTGCACCACGCTGTCCTGAAACTGCGCCCAGTAGGCATTATTGTAAGCCAGATCCGCTTTCACTGTATCGGGCATGGCATCGCGGATGGCCCAGTAGCTCTCCGGGTCCACCCGGTATAGGGCGTTTCCCAGATAAATATAGCCGGAGAGCCAGCCGGCGTACACATAGGCCGGATTACCGCTAGTGGTGGAAGCCAGCACTCCCAGGAAATTACACTCCTGTTCCGATGCAATTCCCCGCTGATGGGCCAGCTCATGCGCCACAGTCGCCGGAAGAAGACATGCGGGACTGTCCACATTCACATTGCTCTCTCCGGTCCAAGCACAATAAACACCAGTAAAATCCATGATGCTCATCAGCCGCGAAAATGCCATAGCCTTTACCCCTGGATCGTCAAATTCCAGGAAGGGAAACTCCTGCTCCAGCGCATCATATACCGTAGTGCTGGCGGAGAGAATGTCTTCTCTCGGCACATCAAACAATCCTTCCGCATCCCGGGACACGTCATCTGCCGCCTCCGCCGTTTTGTCTGCGAAGTATTGGGTTACTGCCAGCAAATCCTCCTGTGCCACCGGTTGGGCGGTAATCCCGGATTGATCCTGAAAGGAATCCGTCCAAAAATGAACCCCCCACAAAAGACAGGTTCCGGCGTAAAGCGTCAACGCGGCGCAAGCTGCGCCCAGCACCGCGCTGTAAGCCCGGTCTCCCCGGTGTCCTGCCGCTCTAACAACGGCAATTCCGCTTCCGACGACGTATCCGGCGCATAAAAGCACCAGCAGTACCGCCAGCACTTCCATCACAGAGATTTCCGTCCGGTAGCAAAGCCGTCCCACCGTCTGCCGCAGCGGCCCCGCCACATGTTTGGCCAAGGCATTCATCCAAGTCCGGTTTTCCCTGACCAGGCAAAAAACAGCCAGGAGACTAAGGTCTGTCAGCAGCCAAATATGGAGTCTTTGATGTTTTTGAAAAAAAGTTTTCATCGCTCTTATGCTGCCGCGGGAATTCAGGATGGTTTCCATGGGCATTCTGATCACAGGTCCTCTGGTGATGCAGCTGCTGTATCAGTCGTATATGTCTCCGTCTCCACTGGAAGATTCTTCTTCCGCAGCCGGACATTCACATAAAACTCCAGGGCGCTGTAAATGCATGCGCACACCGGCACGCCGAAGAACATGCCCACCACGCCGAAAAAGCTTCCGCCCACCAAGATGGCGAAAATCACCCACAAGCTGGAAAGGCCCGTTTTGTCTCCCAAAATTTTTGGGCCAATGACATTACCATCCAGCTGCTGAAGCGCCAGCACAAAAATGGCAAAATACACCGCTTTGATGGGAGAGGCCAGCAGAATCAAAAACGCGCTGGGAATCGCCCCCAGGAAGGGGCCAAAGAAGGGAATCACATTGGTGACTCCCACGATCACCGACACCAGCGGCGTATAGGGGAAGTCCAAAATCGAGCAGCCGAAAAAGCACAGCACACCAATAATCAGGGAGTCCAGCAGCTTTCCCCGAACGAAGCCAGAGAAGATACTGTCCACTTTATGCACACCGCGCAAAATCCAATAGACATGCTTTTTTGTGCACAAGCCGCATACAATCTTTCGTGCCTGGGCGGCGCAAATCTCCTTGGTAGCCAGAAAATAGACCGAGACGATCACCCCCACCAGCAGGTCGCCCAGAAAGGCCACCACGCCGAAAACGCCTCCGGATACAATCGTCATCACCGCGGTGGCCTGCGGAAGCAGCTCCGTCTGTACCCACGTCTCCATAGCATCATAATAGGTATTCATCTGCCCAGTCACCCAAGCCTCTATAGAGGGATAGGTTTCCAGCATATGCACAACCCAGCCGCTGATCGTATTATAGTAGTTCTCCACATTGGAGGCCAGCTGCAGCACGCTTTTATAGAGCTCCGGCAGCAGTACGGAGGCCAACAGATAGAATAGCACACCGATCAGCGCCCAGGTCAGCAGAATGCTGGCAGAGCGAACCCACAGGGGAACGCTTCGTCCGCGGGTGCCGCTCTTGGGTGCCAGCCGCCCCCTGGCCGCGACACCGTCAAACCAGTTGACAACCGGCGCCAGCAGATAAGCCATAAACGCGCCATAGAGAATTGGTGTGGTGGCCCCTAAAAACTGCCGCCAGGTTTTCAGAAGAAACCGGCTGCCAAAAAGTGTGTCATAAAATAGCAAAATAGCGGCCACCGTACAGAACGCCGTCAGCCCCCATTTGATATGCTGCTCTTTCTGTCTCATGACCGTTACCCCCTTGTTAAGATTATTCTACACGCCGTCCCCGGGAATTGCAATCCCGTTTTTCCCGTGCTATACTGTCTTTACGCCAATTTAACACTTGCGGTTCATTTGCAGGAGGCATTTTTCCTATGGTGCAAAAAAAGCTTCTCATGATTGTAAACCCCACAGCCGGCCGCAGCAAACCCCGCGGCCCGCTGTTTGACGCGGCGGCCCTGTTCTCCCAAGCTGGATATCTGCTGTCTATCCGCCAGACCGAGTCCCCTGGAGACGCTATAAAGATTGCCGCTGAATGCGGTGAGGATACTGATGTGGTGGTAGCTGTGGGCGGTGACGGCACGCTGAATCAAACCATCTCCGGTCTGATGTCCCTGGAGCAGCGGCCTCTGCTTGGCTATCTTCCCCGGGGCAGCACCAATGATTTTGCCGCCAGTCTCCACATCTCCTCTGACCCGGCCGCTGCGGCGGACCAGATTCTCCACGGCCAGCGCCGCGCCCTGGATATCGGGCGCTGGAATGAACGCTATTTCGTGTATGTTGCCTCTTTCGGCGCCTTTACCCGCAGCTCCTACACCGCTCCCCAGGCCGCCAAGAATGCCCTGGGGCATCTTGCCTATATCCTGGAGGGCATGAAAGACCTGAACTCTCTTCGTCCTTATCAGATTCGGCTGACCGCGGATGGGGAGGTTCTGGATGGAAGCTATCTATTCGGCGCCGTGTGCAACTCCACCTCCATCGGAGGGCTGATGAAGCTCAATCCAGAGCGTGTCGTATTGGATGACGGAAAATTTGAGCTGCTTCTGATTCCCAGCCCCCGCACCCCGCAAGACCTGCAAAATTTGGTCCTGGCTCTTTTGAATCAGCAGTATGATCGAGAGGGACTGGTCTTTCGTCACGTCTCCTCTCTCCATCTGGAAACCCAGGAGGAGCTGCCTTGGTCTCTGGATGGGGAATATGCCGCCAGCGTTCCCGCTGTGGAAATTGAAAACCACCAGCGGTCGCTCACAATGTTGCTATGAGCGCGGCATTGGAGGCCCTGCGCCGTCGTTTTGACGGCCATCAGCCGGGACTGCTGGGCGCCCGGAATGAATATGCTGTTCTATGCCCGCTGCTGGAGCAGCCGGATGGCGTGCACCTTCTCTTTGAGGTCCGGGCCGCACAACTGCGCCAGGGAGGGGAGGTATGCTTCCCAGGCGGCAGGCTGGAGTCACAGGAGACGCCTGCGGAATGTGCTCTTCGTGAGACAGAGGAGGAGCTCTCGATTCCCCGCTCTCAAATCCAGCTGCTGGGTGCTCCGGACTTTATCTGCAATCAGCGGGGCTTTTTGCTTCGCCCCTATTTAGGTCTGATCTCCCCAGAGGGTTACGCCGCCATCTCTCCTTCCTCCGCTGAGGTGGCGGAGGTCTTTACCGTCCCCTTTGCCTTCTTTCAAAACACAGCGCCAGAGCTTTACTCCTATGATCTTCTCCCACAGCTGCCCGAGGGCTTTCCCTATGAGGCTGTTGGCATTTCTCAGGACTATCCCTGGTCCCGTGGCAAGGTGGATGTTCCAGTCTGGTATTGGCAGGGACACGTCATCTGGGGCATGACCGCCCGGATTGTTCGGGATCTGGCACAAACGGCGCCATGAAAACCAGGGGCAGCATAGCCAGCGTGTTAAAAGAGTGCCCCTTACAGCGCGGGGTTTTGGGGTCCTGTGAAACACATGCAGGATGGCCCCTTTCCCGGCTTTCCCCGATCTTGGCTGTCTCTTCCCATCCCAGGAGTATTTCTTGGTTTTAAGGCATGCGAAAGGCCGGAGCAATGTGCTCCGGCCTTTTTTCAGCGGACCAATGCCGCCACATAGACGATGTAGGCTGCCAGCATCAAAACTCCCTGCCAGCGATAAAATCTTCCCTTGATCAGCGGCGGAAGAACCGCCAGGGCGCACATTCCAAGGCATACCGGCATATCCAGGCCGATGGTCTGACGGCTCAAGGTCAGCCGGCCGCCGGAGACTGCGGAGCATACCGGCAGAATCATGGTCAGGTCAATCACATTGGCCCCGATGATGTTTCCAACAGACATGGACGCCTCCCGCCTGGAAATGGCGGTCAAAGTCGTCACCAATTCTGGCAGGGAGGTTCCTATCGCCACCATAGTCACCCCGATGATCCCAGCGGGCACTCCCAATAAAATCGCAATCTTGCTTCCATAGCAGATCAGCATCTGGGAGCCCATAACAATGGCGGCAATTCCTACCACAAAGGCTGTCAGCTTTCCCGCCAGTTGCCGCCGGGAAACCGAGCGTCCTCTGCCGCTTTCCGTCCGGTTCTCCGCCATGCTGGTGCGGGCGTCTGTCAGGTTGCTGACCAGGTATACTGTAAATACCGCCACCAAGCACAGGCTTGGTCCAACGGTCAGCCGTCCTCCCCGGCAGAGCAAAAATAGCAGCAGGGCACTTGCCGCCATCAAAAGGGCCTTCAGGCGAAACTGCTGCTTATGGACAACCGAAGGGATGCACACCACGGAAATCCCAAGAATCAGCCCCAGGTTGGCCGTCACAGACCCCACGGCGTTTCCTACCGCCATATCCACCTCATTTTGCAGCACACCCGTCACAGAAACTGTCAGCTCCGGCAGCGTCGTGGCCACAGACACAATGGTTGCTCCGATAATAAATCGGGGAACCCCTGTAGCCTCCGCAATCCACACCGCACCGCTTAAAAACCAATCGCCGCCCTTGATAATCAACACCAGACCTACCAGAAACAGCAGCACTGTCACCCAAACGCTCATCCCAGCCCCCCATGCTTGTTCACCCATCGGCAAAACCTCCTCCGCGCCTGACTGCCAGTGTTTCCCGCCAGTACACGCGGCAGAAGCCCGCCCCTTTTCCACACCCCACTAGGCCGTTTCAACCGTCCCCATCCTGCAGGGCTACAGGGCAAGCATACTCTGTTTGTCAGCTACAATCCTGCTGAAAAATGTCTCCAGTCTGTCATCGTCCTAAAAATTCCGGAAGAAATGCAATGTTCTTTTCCACGAACGCCCCATCTGTTGCGGGGTGAAACCCATACTCCTCCAAAAAGCTTCTGGCCTCACCATTTTCCGGCAGCGCAGCGAAGATTTTCCCACCGCCCGCCGCTCGAGTCTGCTGTACCGCCTGTCCGATCAGCTGGACGCCGAAGCCCCGGCGCCGACAGTCCGGCCGGATGCCCAGTAGGGAAATCCATCCGGAAGCCGCATCAAGCTGCAGCACGCCCACCGGCTCCTCTCCAAGATACCCCAGCAACGTCTCCCTCCGGCCGCCGTCCTCCAGCAGCCGCGTCCGGTCAAATGAGCGCTGCCAAAGGGAAGAAGCCAATGCACAAAATACTTCCGCCTGCTCTGGCAGCCGCAGCGGAGCAAACCACAGCCCCGGCTCCAGGCCCCTTGGCCGTTTTCCTTTCTCCCCCAGGAGCTGGAGGTGGCTGTTATCATCGCGGAACACCACGCGCAGCGCTTCTCCCTCCGCCTCCAGCAGGGAGACGGCCGTGTTGTCCCCCGTGGGTGTCCGGCCCAGTTCTTCCAGAGAATAGCCCTGTAAGTACGAAAGCAGCATCCGCAGCACATAGCCGTGAGAAAACACTGCCACCGTTTCCCCCGTATGCTGCGCTGCGATTTTTCGGATGGCAGCCAGCACCCGGCCTCTGGCCTCCAGGGGGTCCTCTGCCCCCTCCAAGTGCCATAGATCCGGCCTGTTGGTGAAATGCTCCATCTCTTCCGGCCAGCGGCGGTAAACCTCTCCCCAGCTGCGGTGCTCCCACACTCCCACGCAGATCTCCCGCAGCTCCCGGCTGCGGTGGAGTACCAGACCCTTGGGTTTGTAAATCGCGCTGGCCGTGGCACAGGTGCGGTAGAGATCGCTGGCGTACACAGCGTCAATCCGGATATCCGCAAACCGCCGCTCCAAAGCTTGCACCTGCCGCCAGCCACGGTCTGTCAGATTGCTGTTGCCCTGCCCCTGGGCGATCCGGTAGAGATTGCCCTCCGCCTCGGCGTGGCGGACCAAATAGATGTGCGTCATGACTCCTCCTAAAAATTTTTTTCAAGTTTAGTATAGCGTATCCAGAACATTTTGGCAAATCTCCTCCGGACGGATTTTCTGGCCGCTTCCGGTCATACTAGCTCCGTGCCGGAAAAGGAGTGACTGAATATGAAAATGTGTGCCGGATTTTTGGTCGGCATGGGTGCCGGGTTGGTGACCGGCGCCGCGCTTGGGATGATGACGCCCTACGGCAAGGACTCCATGAAAACGCAAGTGGGTAAGAGTATCCACAAGCTGGGTGTCGCCGTGGACCATGCCGTGGACAGCATCGTCTCTGAAATGCGCTGAGAAAACGGACGGGGAGGAAATCTTCCCGTCCGTTTTTTATGAAAAAGTCTGACAATGCAGAAAAGCCGCTTGTAAAAGTCTGTAAAACGCGTTATAATACAGCCATTCATTTCAAAAAAGAGATTTCAGGTGATTTTATGAGCTACACAAAAATAGCGGCCATTTATGCCGACAGTGAGACGCTGTCCGGGCAGACCGTCACCGTGGGCGGCTGGGTCCGCACCATCCGGGATATGAAACAGTTTGGCTTCCTTGAGCTGAATGACGGCTCTTGTTTTAAAAACTTACAGGTGGTCATGGATGCCGGTGTTCTCTCCAACTACGCTGAGATTGCCGCTCAAAATGTGGGCGCGGCGCTGGTGGTCACAGGCGCCGTGGTACTGACGCCGGGGGCCAAACAGCCTCTGGAGCTCAAGGCTGCCTCCATTGAGGTGGAGGGAGCCTCCACGCCGGATTACCCCCTGCAAAAAAAGCGCCACAGCCCGGAGTTCCTGCGGACCATCCAGCATCTGCGGCCCAGGACGAACCTGTTCTCCGCCGCCTTTCGAGTGCGCAGCGCTGCTGCCTTCGCCATCCACCAGTTTTTCCAGGACCGGGGCTTTGTCTATGTTCACACTCCCATCATCACCGCCAGCGACTGCGAGGGCGCCGGCGAGATGTTCCGGGTCACAACTCTGGACCCCAAGAATCCCCCTCTGACGGAGGACGGTCAGGTAGACTTCTCTCAGGACTTCTTCGGCAAGCCTGCCAACCTGACAGTTTCCGGTCAGCTTAACGCAGAAAACTTCGCCATGGCCTTTGGCGATGTGTATACCTTCGGTCCCACCTTCCGGGCTGAAAACTCCAATACGCAGCGCCACGCGGCGGAGTTCTGGATGATCGAGCCGGAGATGGCCTTTTGCGATCTCAAGGGCGACATGGACGTGGCGGAGGCCATGATCAAGTATGTTCTGCAGTATGTGATGAACAAGTGTCCCGACGAGCTGTCCTTCTTTAACAGCTTCGTGGACAAAGGCCTGTTGGAGCGGCTAGAACATGTGGCCTCTTCGGACTTCGGCCGGGTGAGCTATACGGAGGCTGTGGAGATTCTCTCCAAGAACAACGATCAATTCGACTATCAGGTGTTCTGGGGCTGTGACCTGCAGACGGAGCATGAGCGCTATCTCACCGAGCAGGTATATCAGAAGCCTGTCTTTGTCACAGACTATCCCAAGGAAATCAAAGCCTTCTACATGCGCCTCAACGATGACAACAAAACCGTTGCCGCTACAGACTGCCTAGTGCCCGGCATCGGGGAAATCATCGGCGGCAGCCAGCGTGAGGAGCGGCTGGAAGTGCTGGAGCGCCGCATCCAGGAGCTGGGCATGAAGCCGGAGGACTACTGGTGGTACTGCGACCTGCGGCGTTACGGCTCCTGCCGTCACGCCGGATTCGGCCTTGGTTTTGAGCGGCTGGTGATGTACCTCACCGGCATCAGCAACATCCGGGATGTCCTTCCCCACCCCCGCACTGTGGGCAACGCAGAGTTCTGATTTTCGGGCTTTCGCGGCCGCAGGGTTGACAAGTGGCATCTGATCCGATATGATAGGCTTGAAATTGATGAAAAGGAGTGAAAGAATGTTTTCTGTTTCCTGCTGAATGAAATCTGGCGCTAACGCCGCCCCGGCAGAGGGTGTGCCGCTGCGCCGCGAGCAGGAAAGAGCCAAGCATTCTTTGACCCTATAGATCCATGCGCCTCCCGTAAAAGGAGGCTGACACAGGCATGGCTGGGCCGCAGGAAGTTCTTTCCTGCGGCCCATTTTTCTCATTTGGAGGGATGTCCATGATTCAGGTTACAAATCTGACCTTCTCCTACCCCGGCAGCTATGACGCGGTGTTTGACGGCGTCAGTTTCCAGTTTGACGCCCAGTGGCGTCTGGGCTTTCTGGGCCGAAATGGGCGGGGAAAAACCACGCTCCTGCGCCTGCTGATGGGCCAATATGAATATGGCGGCAGCATTTCAGGCGTGCCGCCCTGTACCTATTTTCCTCACCCAGTCTCTAACCCCAGGCAACTGGCGCTGGAGGTACTCTCCGCCGTCTGTCCCACGGCTGAGGAGTGGGAGCTACTGCGGGAAAGCGGACTTCTGGGCGTGGAGTCCGAAGCACTCTACCGCCCTTTTGAAACTCTCTCCAACGGCGAGCAGACCAAGTGCCTTCTGGCAGCCCTCTTTTGCGGGGAATCCCGGTATTTGCTGATTGATGAGCCCACCAATCACTTGGACGCCGCTGGCCGCCAGGCTGTTGCAGAGTATCTTCGCAAAAAGCAGGGATTTTTGCTGGTGTCCCACGACCGGGCATTTTTGGACGGCTGTGTGGACCATATCCTAGCGCTCAATAAGACGGGCGTCTCAGTCCAAAGCGGTACCTTTTCCACTTGGTGGGAAAATAAATCCCGGCAGGATGCCTACGAGCAGGCACAAAATGACAAACTCAAAGGAGAAATGAAGCGGCTCGCCCAGGCGGCGAAGCGGACCAGCACCTGGTCCGACCGGGTGGAAGCCACCAAAACTGGCTCTCGGAATTCCGGTCTGCGGCCTGATCGGGGCTATATTGGTCACAGGTCTGCCAAAATGATGCAGCGTGCCAAGTCCATCGACACCCGGCGTCAAAAAGCGCTGGAGGAGGCCTCCGGCCTGCTGCGGGATTTGGAGCGGGCCGATTCTCTCAAGCTGCGGCCCTTGACCGCCAGAGGCCGACTGTTGGACCTGCGGGAGGTCGTTCCCCACTATGGCGGACGGCCAGTGTGCCGCCCCCTGACCTTTGCTCTGGAGCCGGGAGACCGTGTGGCCCTGACCGGCGGCAACGGTTGCGGAAAGAGCACTCTGCTGAAGCTGTTGATGGGCCAGGAGATTTCCTGGGACGGCACGTTCACGCATCTCCCGGGCCTCTCCATCTCCTATGTTCCCCAAGACACCAGTAACCTCCGAGGAAGCCTGCATGACTTTGTCCGGGAGCGGAACGCCGACGAAACGCTGCTGCTGGCCATTTTGCGCAAGTTGGACTTTCCCCGGGTGCAATTTGAAAAGGATATGGCGAACTGGTCCGCAGGGCAGAAGAAAAAGGCTTTGATCGCCCGCAGCCTCTGCGAAAGTGCCCACCTGTACCTTTGGGATGAACCGCTGAATTATCTGGACGTATGGTCCCGCATGCAGATTGAGCAGCTCCTACTAGCATTTCAGCCAACCCTGCTCTTTGTAGAGCATGACGAAACATTCCGGCAAACGGTAGCCACCCGGCAGATCGAACTCCTGTAGATAAAAAGAGAGGCGGGACCTGTGGTCCCGCCTTGTCTCATGCTTCCTTTTCAAACACGTCCTTGCCCAGTCCGCAGGTGGGACAAACCCAGTCCTCAGGAACCTGCTCCCAGGGGGTACCGGGGGCGATTCCGTTATCCGGATCGCCTACCGCGGGATCATAGACATAGCCGCATGGGCAAACATATTTCTGCATCATAATCTCCTTATTATCAGCCGAAGTACCGCTTCAGCAGGCCCTCCAGAGCCTTGCCGTGACGGGCCTCGTCGCGGGCCATCTCATGCACGGTGTCGTGGATGGCGTCCAAGCCGTTCTTCTTGGCGCAGGCGGCCAGATCGAACTTGCCCTGGGTGGCGCCGTACTCACAGTCTACACGCCAAGCCAGATTCGCCTTGGTGGAGGCCTTCATATTGGGCTCCAGGTCCTCACCCAGAAGCTCGGCAAACTTGGAGGCGTGCTCAGCCTCTTCAAAGGCAGCCTTCTCCCAGTACAGGCCGATTTCGGGATAGCCCTCGCGATGGGCAATGCGTGCCATACAAAGGTACATGCCCACCTCAGAGCACTCGCCCTGGAAATTCGCCATCAACTGCTCAAAAATGTACTTCTTATCCTCTTCGCTGATGTCAGCGTTGTTCTTCACAGTTTTAGCATAAATGCCGTACTCATGCTCGGCAGCCAGCTTTGCTCCCTCGGTCATCTCTTTGAACTTGGAAGCGGGAACACCGCAGACAGGGCACTTCTCGGGAGGGGTGGCACCCTCGGCAACATAACCACAAACTGTGCAAACCCATTTTTTCATAACACATATCCTCCTTAATAAGCCGTTTCTTGTTGTATGTAAGCTTTTTGTTTCCCCTTTGGATATGTTGAGTATATCAGGATATTTGCATATTGCAAGTTGCTAATGCAACACTTGCTGAAAATTTCTAAAATTTTCCCAGTTTTTTTCAACCGGTCAAGGACACCCCCGCCCCTTGCCTACAGTTTTCTGCTTCCCTTCTTAATCCAAAGAACCTTCTTGCCACCATATAACCAAAAGCAGGTCCAAAAGGACCTGCTTTGTTGGAAAAAGCTATTTTAACTGTTTCTTTCCGGTGGTGGAACAGCTGCATTTTTCACGGCGGCCGGCACTTTTTCACATGGCCCTCCCTCCGAGGCGGTTAGCCGAGAGAGATGAGCCAATCGTAGTTTTAAAGGTTTTTTAGAGGGTTCGGATCAGCTCCGCAACCAACGCAACCCGGGTGGGAATCGTGTCGATCTGCACGTACTCCTTCGGATTGTGGAGGAAATCCCCGTTCAGTCCTAGTCCGCACAGGGAGGGACATCCCACAGAGGCGGTAAAGTTACAATCGCTGCCGCCGCCCAGCCGGGCGGGCTGATATGGATATCCCAATTCTTCAACAATCTCTTTTGCCCGGTTATAGACCTTCGCATGGATTTCGGATTGGGCAAAGGGTGGCTTTTCCCGTCCGCCGCTGATCTCCAGATGTACATTCTTCAGCTTGGGACGCAGTGTGTGGAGCACCTCCTCCACCTCACGGCCCAAGTCCTCGTTTAGGTATCGGATATCATAGATGACAGAGGCATCTGCCGGGGTCATGGCCGTGGCTCCCACATCGCCGCCATGCAGGCTCACCGGGGAATACCAAACGCCCCGTTTTTTATCACAGAGGGATTCCAGCTCAATGATCAGATAGGACAGTTCCAGCAGGGGATTCGCCGCGTAATCCGGCCGGTTTCCAGCATGGCTGGCCTCTCCCCTGGCAGTAATCTCCACCACCGAGCGGCCAAAACGCTCCGCTGTCACATAGCCGGGGGCATTGTGCCCGGGCTCGGCTACCAGACAGGCATCAGATTGGGACGCCAGCGCCATGATCGCGTCCTTGGAAGTTCCGCTGCCAGCCTCTTCGTCACAGTTGAAGAAAAAAGTGACCTCTTTATCCTCCGGCATCATATGCAATTCCCGCAGCGCCTTCATCGCCATGTAAAAGCTGATCAGGCCGCCCTTCATATCATAGATACCAGGGCCAAAAGCCTTGCCATCCCGCACGGTGAAGGGGCGCTCCCGCGTTGTGCCCGTTGGGAAAACAGTGTCATAATGGCCCACCAGGAGGACCTTGTGTGTGCCGCTGCCATAGGTTCCGGTGACATGGATTCCCACATCCCCCACGTCCATGGTGCCAACCGTGAACCCAAGCCCCTCAAAGAGTTCTTTCAAATAGAGTCCGCATCGGTTTTTCGTCTCCCGGGCTCCATATGTATGGGATTCCAGGTTCACCACATGTTCCAAAATGGAGAGAAATTCCTCCCGGTGGTCTGCGACGAATGCTTCAATCATTTTGCTGTTGCCCATTCTCTGCCTCCAAAGCTTTGCTGCCTGACCGCTTACGCGCGGTTGAGCATCATCACGGTCTTTGCAACACGAATGCCAAGATTTCTGCAGCTCTTCATTCCCAGCTCATCTGCAAGAACCGCATCGCGCACGTCTCCCTTTTGCGGATAGGTGGTGCAGGCTCCGCCATTATAGCAGCCGGGCGTCGGCTCGCCGCCGGAGCCCACAACGATCATATCATGGACCTGGAAAAATGCCTGTAACTCCAGCATGGTCAGCTCCTCGCCGGCATTCCGGTTTCCGCCCACCACCAGTCCTCCGCCGACCTTATTCTGCAGGCCATACTGATACTGGCTGGTCCCATAGCGCAGCAATCCCTCCGTGCGGTCCATGAACTGCTTGACCTGCGCGGACACGGACTGGAAGTACACCGGGGATGCAATAATCAGGCCATCACAGGCTTTCAGCTTGGGATAGATCTCATCCATCCCATCCCGGAACATGGCGCAGGCATGGGCGCCGCCGTCCTTCTTTCCCGGCTCCCGGCAGCATGCAAAGCACCCCTTACAGTTATGAATCTCATAGTCCCTCAAATAAATGATCTCCGTGCGGATTCCCTCCACTGTCTCAGCGGCCTTCATCGCTTCCATCAGCATCAGATCCGTGTTGGCCCCTTTGCGCGGGCTGCCAGAGATGCCTAAAATCAGTCTCTCTTTCATCATCATAATCCCCTCTTTATCGAAATAGCAAGTTGATTTCCATTTTAAGACAGCAGTGTTGGAAGTGCCAGAGAAATCTCCGGGAAAAAGGTGATCAGCACCAGGCAGACCAGCATGGTCACAATAAATGGAAACGCCTCTTTTACAATTTTGTGCATGGGCAGTCCCGTCATACCGGAGGCCACGAACAGGTTCTGAGCCACCGGAGGCGTCACAAAACCAATCGCCAGAGCCACAATCATCACCGTGCCAAGATGAATGGGGTCAATCCCCATGGGAATCAGTGCGCCGCTCAAAATAGGTGCCAGCAGCACAATAGCCGAGATTGTGTCCAAAATCATGCCTGCCACAATCAGCACCAGCATCACGATAAACATGATCACATAGATGTTACTGGAAATGGAGAGCAGCAGGTCGCTGACCATGCCGGGAACTCCCAGCATGCTCAAGACGGCGCCCAGGGCCGCAGCGGGAGCAAAGGCCAACATCACCGCCCCCACAAAGGAGGCCGTGGTGTCCAAAATGGAAAACACATCCTTCCATTTGAGCTCTTTGTATACGAAGAAGCCTACAAACAGGCTGTAGAAAATGGCTACTGCCGCGGCCTCTGTCGGCGTGAAAATACCGCCATAAATCCCGCCCAAGATAATCAGAGGCATGATCAGAGCCCATTTTGCCTCGTTGATAGCCTGAAGCTTCTCTTTCCCCGTAGACTTGCGCTCTGTGCCAAGATAACCGCGTTTTTTGCAGATAAAGCGGGAAACTACAATCAGGGCAATGCCAATCATGATGCCAGGGCCAAAGCCCGCGATGAACAGGGTGCCGATATTGCTGTTTGTTGCAATGCCATAGATCACAAACGGAATACTGGGAGGAATGATGATGCCAAGGCTGCCGGAAACCGCAGAGAGGCCGGTTGCAAATTCCTTGGAATATCCCTCACGCACCATATAAGGGATCATGATACCGCCGATGGCCGCCACGGTTGCGGGGGAAGAACCGGAGATCGCGCCGAAAAACAGGCACGCCACCACGGTGACAGCGCAAAAGCCGCCCGTCTGGTGTCCCACGAACTTTTCCGCCACATTGACCAGCCTCTTGGACAAACCGCCCTTTTCCATAAAGGACCCCGCCAGCATGAAGCCGGGAACCGCCAGCAGAGCGAAAGAATCAAGACCTGTGTAAAGCTGCTGGGCAATAAAGGTCAGCGTTGTTGTATCAAACAGCAGGGCCGTAGAGATCAGACCCGCTGCAATCGAAATACCAATCGGTACACCGATCGCCATCATCACGATGGTTACGATAGCCAATATCAACAGTTCCATATGTCACGCCTCCTCTTCGTGCGTTTCAGACTCCAACTCTCCGCTTTTCAGTTTTTTGATCTGAATCACGATATCCTGAATCAAGCGGATGGAAATCAAAACCAACGCAAGGGGAATGACCGCATAGGGAATCCACTTGGGGAGTTTCGTGATGGGTGTCTGCATCCCGTAGTGCAGCAGGTTTGTCACCACCTGGAAGCTTCCATAGCTCAGGAAGCAGTTCACCACGATGAACACCAAATCTGAAAGAATCTGACAGACAGTTTGCCCCTTTTTGTTTAAAAAGGTCGTCAAAATTTCAATCTTTAAGTGCTGTCCACGCCTGGTTCCACCGATCGCGCCGATATAGACGGACAGAATAAACAAAATCACGCTGATCTCTTCCGTGAACGCAAGAGAGTAGCCAAACACGTATCTGGAAATGACCTGAATGAACAGCAGGCACATCATCAGTCCCATGCAGAACATAGAGAGCAGATACTCCAGATTGTCAAACAGCCAAAAAAGTTTCTTTTTCACAAGTCTCTCTCCTATTGAGGCGGCGCCCCGCCAGTCTCATGAGTCCTAGTTTTCGGAAATGTGGTGGCAGGAGCCCCTGCCACCACACGCAAAGCATCCTGTTTTCTGCTGATGGTATCAGTTCATGGAGATCCCAGCGGCAGTCAAAAATTCGTTCATATAATCGCTGCCGATCTCGTCAACCAGTTCAGGCCATGCGGTCTTTGCAACATCCTGGAAGGCGGCCAGCTGCTCCTCCGTCAGTTCTGTTACCTGCATCTTCTCCGCCAGCAGGCTCAGCACTTCGCTCTCAGAGCTGTTCAGCTCCTCAATGCTGTAGGCCTCAGCCACCTGAGCGGCCTTATCAACCGCGGCCTTAAACTCGTCAGACAAACCTTCATACCACGCATTGTTGCAAACCACAGCACCCGCTGTGCAGAGGTGATTGCTGATGGTCACATAGTCCTGTACATCGTAGTACTGGAAGTTATACAGCGTCTCGATGGGATTCTCCTGCCCGTCAATGGTCCCTTGCTGCAGAGAGGTAAACACCTCAGAGAAAGACATGGTGCTGATGCTGCAGCCAAAGGCAGAGAGGCCCTTGACCTGCACAGAGTTATTCTGCGCCCGGATTTTGAGACCCTTCAGATCGTCCGGGGTTACAATCTCATGCTTGCTGTTGGTAAACTGACGCATGCCGATGATGCCATAGTAAAGCGGTTTCAGCCCGGTTTCGGCAATACACTTTTCCGTCATCAGATCGCCTGCCGGCCCAGTCAGCAGCTCATAAGACTCGTCATTGCTGGTCACGAGATAGGGGACATCCAGGGGCTGAAATGCGTTCGTGAACTCCGCAAAGCTGCCCAGAGGCCAGTCAGTGAGCTCGAAGGTGTTGTTCTGCAGGCCGCCCAAAACCGCGTCGGCCGTGCCGCCGAAGGTGGAATTCATGTAATATTGAATCTCAATTTTGTCGCCCAGCTCCTCCTTCAAGGTCTGCAGGAACTTCCGGGCCGCCCGCAGGTAGGCCTGACCATTCAGATCCGCGCTGGTGGAGGCGTACTTGATGACCATCTTATCCGGGTTGCTGGAGGCTGCTGTGATGAAGGCGTTGATCTCCTCATCCGTCGCATTTTCTCCCGGGGCTTCCACCACTTCACCGGAGGTGTCCCCGTCGGCATCGTCATTCGACGGCACATTGGTGTTGGCCGAGAGGCCGCAGCCGGACAGCACAAACAGCATGGCTAACAGGGCGCATAACAACTTCTTTGCTTTTTTCATGTTCTTTTCTCCTTTTCCATGTTTATTCAATCTGACACTCAGGCCAGGCCGTGACGCTTCTTATAATCTGCAACTGCCTGCCCCATCGTGACAAATTCTACATTCGGGCAGGAGTGAATGTGCTTGATCACGTTTTCCAGAACCATCATCCTGGAGGGCCGTCCAATAATCTGGGGATGACAGGTCAGCACGAACACGATATCAGAGTCAACGCCGCTGTCCACTTCATCCATGAATTCCTCATACAGCCCGTCGAACTCCTTGATCCAGCAGTCCTCCACGGCGGACAGAGGCTGCATGCACTTACCCTGGATTCTCACGCTGTACAGCCAGAATGCCGCATCATCCAAAATCCAATGAATCGGTACCTCGATGATATTGGACTTCTCTCCAAAAATCTCCAACGGCTGCAGGCAGTCTGTGCCCATCATATTGCTGGAATACTCAATCCCCATGTCCTTTAAAATATCCAGGGTATTGCGGCTGAACTCCCAGGCAGGAGAGCGATAACCTTTGAGCTTATGGCCAACTACAGGCTCAATGATCCTGCTGGCCCGCTCATAGTCCTCCGCCTCGGCCTCCTTGCTGGGGAACTTGTCTGGATAGGTATGGCTGTAGCTATGGTGACCAATCTCATGAATCCCCTCGTCCAGAATACTGGTCAGCGTGTAAGGAAACATCTCCGCAGTCATACCTGGCACAAAGAAAGTCGCAGGCGCATCATACTTCTTCAAAACCTTCAAAATACGTGGCAGGCCACGGTCCAACCCATAGTGGCCCAGAGACAGTGTGACCGGGCGATCCGCATTTTCCGGGTCTCTACAGCGCCAAATCATCTCTCCATCCACATCAAAGGTCAGCAACACCGGCATCTTCCTCATACAGAACATCCTCCTTGATTGATTTTGAAATGTCCGCAGCTCTTTATTACAGTATTGCCCATTGCGGCACGAGTTCTTCTATGACCGATACTATATTAGGAGCCCGGTAGGTTCTTCCCGTGGTTTGTTGATCTTGCTTACAACTACCATATTAGTATATTTAGTATGTTAACGTCTTTCCTAGACTTTGTCAAGAAATTTGCAATGATTTTGTTGTTTTTTCTGTTTCGCGCAAGAATGCCTTTGTAATTTCGGAACTTCGACGAAAATAAATCGTCGTTTTATACAAATTCCCGCTTTCTCTTTTATGTGACCTGCCAATGCTCATGTTGCGAAAAATACCCGCCCTTTGATGGCCATCAAAGGGCGGGCTGACAAATGGTAAGACTTGTTGGAACCAGAGGCAATATCAGAGAGATTACTGGGGTTTTACGACGTAATTGATATCTCCCTCACCGGCAAGAAAATGCGTCACATTCTCCGCAGAGCGCCTGCGCACCTCTTCCAGAGCCGTCTCAGAATAGAAGGCGGCGTGGGGTGTGAAAATGACATTGTCATACTTAAAAATCCGGCTGGCAAAGTTGGCGGGCTCCTCGTCCACCACATCCAGAGCCGCAGCACGCACCGCACCGGACTCCAGAGCATCACACAGCGCGTCGTGATCCACTGTACCTCCCCGGGATGTATTGACAAAAATCGGCTGCTTCTTCACATGGTCAAAGAGATTTTTGCCCACCATCTTCTCCGTACTGGGCATGAGAGGTACATGGCTCAAAATAACGTCACTGACCTCAGCCAACCGCTCCATCGGCATCATCTCAATGCCGAACTCCTCCGCCACTTCCTTGGGAAGATACGGATCATATCCCACCAGCTTCATGCCAAAACCCTTGGCCATCACCGCCGCCTTGCGGGGAATGCGGCCGCAGCCGATGAGTCCCATGGTCATGCCATTAATCCGGTAGAGCTTGGGCGCGTCCGCAAAATCCCACTTCTTCTCCTTGCGGACCTTTTCGTTATATCCAGGGATGTTGCGCAGTGTGGAGAGAATCAATGCCATGGCGTGCTCTGCCACCTCGTCAAAGCAGTAATCCGGTACATTGGTCACTGCAATCCCCAGTTCCTTGGCCGCATCCAGGTCAATGTTATCCACGCCCATGGCGGAGTTTGCAATGATCTTCAGATCCGGCAACTGCTCCAAAACGCGGCGGGTGAACGGCGCGTACTCAGACAGCGTGGCCACCGCTCCCTTGCAGGTCTCAATGACCTCTTCCTCTGTCAGAATCTGGGTGCAGACCACCTCCGCATCCTTGGGCAGGTGCTGCTTTTCCACGTCATAGCTGCCCCAGCTGCAGTCTGTAATGACTATTTTCATCTTGTTTCCTTCCTTCCGCATGGATGCCCGTACCGAACAACGGCACAGGGCGCTGTGGTTCCTCAGCCCTCGTTTAGCTCGTAGCCCTTGCGAAGCGCCTCCAAGTTGATGGGAATCAGCTTGGGCTTGGCAGCAAAGGACTTCTCTACTTCCGCTGCAATGATATCATAGGGAACTTCCGGCAGGAGCTTTGCGATGTACCCCAGCGCCACCACGTTGGCGGTCTTGGGATTGCCCAGCTCCTGGGCAATCTCATTGAAGGGCACTTTCTTAAGCTGTCCGCACTGACAGGTGGGCTCCAGATCGATCATGGAGCTGTTCAGGATCAGCGTTCCGTCGGGGTCCATCAGCTCCTGATAATCCCCCAGAGACCGCTCGTCGAAAATCAGCATGATGTTCGCCTCGGAGATAATCGGGCTCTCCACTCCATCCGAAATCACAATGTTGCACATCGTCCGTCCGCCACGCTTTTCCTGCCCGTAAAACGGGACAAACGTCACATTGTAGCCGGCCTTGATGGCAGCGTCGCACAGCGTCTCTCCCAGGGTAATGACACCCTGCCCGCCGATGCCGGAAAACAACAGCTCGTATTTCATGCCTGTGCACCTTCCTTCGTGGTATCCTTCAAAACGCCCAGAGGATAGATCTCTACCATCTTTTCGTCAATCCACTCCAGGGACTTTACCGGAGACATGCTCCAGCCGGTGGGACAGGGGGAGAGTACCTCCACAAAGCCCATCCCCTGACCAGCCAGCTGCAGCTCAAATGCCTTCTTCAGCGCCTTCTTGCAGGCGTTGATGCGGGCAGGGGTGTTCACCGTTACCCGCTCACTGTAGCAAACGCCTGGCAGCTGTGCCATAATTTCCGCCATCTTCACCGGATAGCCGGAGTTGTCCGTCATCCGCCCCGTGGGAGCCGGCGCCGTGGAGGCCGTCTGCCCCAGCAGCGTCGTGGGCGCCATCTGGGCGCCGGTCATGCCGTAAATGGCATTGTTGATGAAGATGACCGTGAACTTCTCCCCGCGGATGGCAGCGTGCATAATCTCCGCCATACCCTCGGATACCAGATCACCGTCGCCCTGGTAGACCATGACAAACTTGCTGGGGTCTGCCCGCTTGATGCCGGTGGCCGCAGCGGGAGCTCTGCCGTGCAGGGCCATCATCATGTCCATGTTATAGTAGCGGTCCGACAGACAGGAGCATCCAATCGGCCACACCATGATCCCGTTATCCTGCAACCCCATCTCGTCAATCAGCTCCGCGATCAGCTTTCCCACGATGCCGTGGCCGCAGCCGCCGCAGTAAGTCGTCACCGCATCCGTAAAAATCTTCGGTCTCTCGTAAATCGTCTTCAATGTACTCACCCCATTTTCCGAATCTCAGCCAGGATTACCTTCGGAGAGGGCGTCGTACCGCCAAGCTTTCCGAAGAAGCTCACATCCCGCTTGTTCTCAACCGACAGCTTCACGTCCTCTACCATCTGGCCAGCACTCAGCTCGCATACCAGGAATTTCTTTCCGGTAATGCCCTCAAAGGCGATATCGGGGAAGGGCCACAGGGAAATCGGACGGATCATGCCGACCTTCCTCCCCTCTGCCCGGGCCATGTTCATGGCACTCACGCACACCCGGGCCATCGAGCCGTAGGCCACCAGAATGATGTCCGCATCGTCTACGTAATAGCTCTCAAAGCGCTTCTCGTTCTCCCGGATGCGCTGATACTTTTCCTGGAGCCGGTCATTGAAGGCGCCCCACTGGATAGGGCCGTCTCCGCAGGTGACAACCTTATGGGGCTCCTGGCTGCCGCAGCCCCGCAGCGCGTTATATTTCTCGGCTGGATTCTTCTGCTCCACATAGCCAGGCAGCTCCACAGACTCACGCATCTTGGCAATCGTTGCGTCGCTGAGGAGAATCACGGGGTTATGATACTTCTCCGCCAGCTCAAAGCTCTCCTGAATCATGTCGCAGTACTCCTGCACGGAGTAGGGCGCCAGCACCAGATTATTGTAGTCGCCGTGCCCTCCGCCCTTGACGGCCTGGAAGTAATCGCCCTGGGCGGCCAGGATTTCTCCGTCGGCCGGGCCTGCCCGCATGATCTCCACAATCACCGCCGGCAGGTCTGCTGCGGACATGTAGCTCATGGCCTCCTGGCCCAGGGAAAAGCCCGGGCCGGAGGTGGCTGTCATTGCCCGATGGCCCGTGGCCACCGCGCCGGCCACCATGTTGAACGCGGAAACCTCCGTCTCCGCCTGGATAAATGTAATGTTCTCCTCTGGACGCTCCACCATTGCCTTTGCGTAGTACTCCGGCACCTCACTGGAGGGAGTAATGGGATAGCCAAAAAACAACTTGCACCCGGCGCGAATGGCGGATTCCGCCATTGCCTGGTTGCCCTGCATAAATACCTTAGCCATGTTCTGCCTCCTCACTCATCTTTGTACACTGAGATTGCCGTATCCGGGCAGACCCGGGCGCAGGTGCCGCAGGCAATGCAGCCCTCTCCCACCACCGGCGGATAATAGCCCTTCTTGTTGACCTTTGTGCCTTTGCTCAAGACCCCTTTCGGGCAGAACTTGATGCAATAGCCACACTCTTTGCAGCGGTCAAAATCAATCTTTACCAAATTCATAACCAACCACCTTTCTTCCTCTCTGCATGCGTGCTATTTTCCCCTTTTGTTCTTTTATTTGGAACGCTATATTTTTATTTGGAACTTATATGCGATGATTGTATCATCCGATTTCCTCTGTGTCAATATGGAGTCCCGAAATTCGTTAAATTTTTCTCAGAAAGCCCGTCCCCCCGTTATTCGAAAAAATCATCCCCACAATGAACTTTTCAAAGTGGGGATGATGCATTTGGGACTCAGCCATAAAGGGGCTCAACCATAAAACAGATTCGGCAGAAACATCACAAGTCCAGGCAGCGCCGCGCAGATGGCAATTGCCAGAATTGCGGCTCCCACAAGAGGCATGACGTATTTAACCTCCTGCTCAAACTTGATGCCCGCAATGCTGGCTGCAATATACAGGTCCTCGCCTACAGGCGGAGTTGCCATGCCAAGGGACAGCGTCATCACAACAATGACACCAAAATATACCGGATCAATGCCAAGTGACTGTGCAACGGGCAGAAGGATCGGCACGACCATCAGCACAGACGCACAGCATTCCATGAAGCATCCCATGAACAGCAGGAGCAGGATCGTCAGCGCCATAAAGATGATCTTTCCGCTGGAAACTGCCGCAAACCAACCGCCAATCGCCGTTGCGATTCCTTGAATGGTAAGTACCCAGGTAAAGGCGCCGGCGCAGCCGATAATCAGCAGCACCAGAGAGGTATTGGCAGCCGTGTCCATCAAAATCTTTTTTAGGTCCTTCCAGGACAGCTCCCGGTAGATGAAAAAGCCAGCAAAGAGTCCATACACAGACGCCACCGCGCCAGCCTCCGTTGGTGTAAATACGCCGCTGTAAATTCCGCCCAGAACAATCACCGGCACCAAAAGCGCCCATATGGAGTCCTTGAACGCCACCCAGACCTCGTGGGCGTCGAACTCGGTCTTACTCTCCATGCCAAAGCCCTTTTTCTTACAGATCCAGCCGGAGACTATCATCAGGCAGACGGCAAAAATAATGCCAGGAATAAAGCCTCCGGCAAAAATCTCACCAACAGATACGCCTGCACTGATGGCATACACCACCATGGGAATGCTGGGCGGAATAATCGGGCCAATCGTTCCCGCCACGCACTGCACACCGGCGGAGAACTCCGGTGGGAACCCCTTCTTCTCCATCTCCGGAATCATCATCCCGCCGATGGCCGCGCAAGTAGCCGGCGCGGAGCCAGACAGAGCGGCGAAAAAGGCAGAGGCCAGGATCATCACGTGAGTCAGTCCTCCCGTAATCCAGCCCACCAGCGCGCTGGCCAGCCGGATCAGCCGCCTGGACATGCCGCCTGTCGCCATCAGCGACCCGGCCAGCATGAAAAACGGAATTGCCATCAAGGTAAAGCTATTCACACTGGCATAGACTTTTGAGGCAAAGTTCAGCAGGGGGAGGTCTGCGGCCAGCATCGCCACAACCGCCGCGCCTCCAATGCAGGCGGCAATCGGGATGCCGCCCAGCAGCAAAACAATCAAACAGACAAACAGAATCACTCCAATGGACATACACGCACCTCATTTCCATTTTGGTTCTCAGCATCCGAATCAAGGAAATTACAGCTCCCTGATCACCGGGATTTCAGCGAATCCAGCATCATTTCTATCAACCGCAGGATGCACATCACACAGCCCACCGGAAGCGCAGAATATGGCACAGCCAATGGAATATGCGCCGCTGTGCTGTACTTTCCCATCACGTTCATCAGCGTCATGGAACTGGTATACAGGAGAACCAGGAAAAACACGATGGTAGCCAAATGAATGACCATCTGAACGATAGCAGCCCCATGCTTTCCGCCAATCCGGTCGACGAGAAAGGTGACACCCACGTTAATGCCATGATAAAACGCATAGGATGCGGCGCCAAATACACACCAGGTCATGCACATCAGGGTGATTTCCTCGGACCAGCCAATCGGATTTCTCAGAATATAACGGCATACCACCGCTGCGAACACAATCACCGTCATGATGACGACCGGTACAATACAAAAGATTTTTTCCAAAACCTCGAGAATTCTCCAGAGTATAAACCGGGATTCTGTTGGTTTCTGGTTTTCAGACACGGTTTGATCCCTCCCTGTCATGGTGTCTTTTATGGTACTTTTTTCTTCCATACTCTCATCATCTGCGTTTGATATGGACACCCCGTCCATATCAAACGCAGAACGGCTATCCTCGGGTTCCGATCAGCCCTGTGCCTCTGTGATGCACGTTTGATACAGTTCCCAGGCTTCCTCTCCCATCTCATCCCGGAACTGCTCGGCAACGCCGTCCACCGCGTCCACAAAGGTCTGCCGCTCCTCCTCCGTCAGCTCAATCACCGTCATGCCTGCGTCCTGCAGCTCCTGAATCTTCGCATTTTCCATTTCAGCTGCTTCGGCGCGCATATATTCCGCCGCCTCCTCGCTGGCCTGTGTCACCCATTGGCGCTGCTCTTCACTCCAGCTGTCCCATGCGGTTCCACTGATGATAAATGGGGAGGGGTCATGGACATGCCGCGTGAGAATCAGATATTTCTGCACCTCCTGAAAACGGCTTCCAATGATGTTGAATACCGGATTTTCCTGTCCTTCCACAACGCCCTGCTGCAGGGAACTGTAGATCTCGGAATAGGCAATTGGCGTGGCCGCGGCTCCAATGGCCTGCCAAGCGGCCATATGGGTCTCCGCGCTCATGACACGCAGCTTCACGCCCTTCAGATCCCCGGCTGTATGTACCTCCCGGTTTGTTGTGGTCAGATTCCGGAAGCCATTGTCCCAGAAACTTGTTACCACCAGACCGGTTCCGTCCAGAGATTCCTTGACATAATCGCCATATGCGCCATCGTAAAACGCCCAAACCTGATCGTAGTTTTCAAACTGGAAATAGAAATCCGCAGCATACATGGCGGGCGTGTATTTCTGAAGGGTATAACCGGAGGGAAGTGAAAACGTGATCGAATCGCCATATGACTGCATCTCCACGATCTCTTCCTCGCCTCCCAAGGCAGAGTTTGGGTGTACGGTAGTCTCCATGGTGCCACCGCTGAGCTCCTTCAGGCGATCCGCAAAATATACCGCCCCAAGATACACGGGGTTTTCTGTATCCTGCGCCAGGGATAAGGTCAGCTGAAGTGTCTCGCCGTCTGAGCCGCCGCTCTCATCGGTGCTGCCGGAATCTCCACCGCAGCCGACCAGAGCCAGGATCATGAGCATTGCCAGAATTCGTGCAGTCCATTTCTTCATTTCATTCTCGTCTCCTTTTTCTTTCAATTTTATAAAATGCAGCATCTTCTGGGAGCGACGCTGTATTTTATCAAAGCTTATTACTGTCTTGTGAAACAAGACAGTAGAGGGGTACCCCTCTAAAATATTTTGAGATAATACAATACATGAAGACAA